>ENA-ORML01000021-ORML01000021.1-human-gut-metagenome-genome-assembly--contig:-NODE-21-length-207552-cov-9.445896_pt1 | contig 207552 bp, 204 predicted proteins | sample MGYA00242103_ERZ508995 | MGnify/ENA primary metagenome ERZ508995 (study PRJEB26280, sample SAMEA2338702) | human gut metagenome | biome: human gut; feature: human-associated habitat; material: faeces... | reverse complement strand
GTGGAGTTTGTGTCCTCTACGGAAAAGTTTGATACCTCCACCCCGATGGGGCGGGCTATGTTGAATATCTGTATTGTGTTCGCCCAGTTGGAACGGGAAACGATACAGAAGCGGGTAACGGACGCATACTATTCCCGCAGTCAGCGGGGCTTCAAAATGGGCGGCAAGGCTCCTTACGGCTTCCACACCGAGCCTATCAAAATGGATGGTATCAATACAAAAAAGCTGGTGGTAAATCCAGACGAAGCGGCAAATATCCGGCTGATGTTTGAGATGTATGCTCAGCCCACAACCTCCTACGGGGACATTACCCGGTACTTTGCCGAACAGGGGATTTTATTCAACGGCAAAGAGCTGATACGCCCCACGCTGGCGCAGATGTTACGCAATCCTGTCTATGTGCAGGCAGACCTTGATGTGTACGAATTTTTCAAAAGTCAAGGGACAATCATTGTCAATGACGCTGCCGATTTTACCGGCATGAATGGCTGCTATCTGTATCAAGGGCGGGATGTGAAGCCCAGCAAAAAGAACGACTTGAAAGACCAAATGCTGGTGCTGGCTCCCCATGAGGGCATTGTCCCCTCCGACATCTGGCTGACCTGCCGCAAGAAGCTGATGAACAACATGAAAATCCAGTCTGCCCGAAAAGCTACCCATACATGGCTGGCGGGAAAAATCAAGTGCGGGAACTGCGGGTATGCCCTTATGAGTATCTTCAATCCCTCCGGCAAGCAATACCTTCGCTGTACGAAACGGCTGGATAACAAGAGTTGTCCGGGGTGCGGGAAAATCATTACTTCGGAACTGGAAGCGGTTGTTTATCAGCAGATGATAAAGAAACTGGCAAGCTACAAGACGCTGACAGGCAGAAAGAAAGCGGCAAAGGCAAACCCGAAAATTGCCGCCCTGCAAGTGGAACTTCTCCATGTGGACAGCGAGATTGAAAAGCTGGTGGACAGTCTGACGGGTGCAAACAATGTTCTGCTCTCCTATGTGAATGTGAAGATAGCGGAACTGGACGGGCGCAAACAGGAACTTGTGAAGCAGATAGCCGAGTTGACGGTGGAAGCCATCAGCCCGGAACAGGTCAATCAGATTTCCGGCTACCTTGACACATGGGACAATGTATCCTTTGACGACAAGCGGAGGGTGGTGGATTTGATGATTACCACCGTTGCCGCTACAAGCGACAGCTTGAACATCACATGGAAAATCTGATGGGTGGAACCCCTCCCGTCAGATACCTACCCTGTGTAGTCCCTTGTAAACTGTACTTTACATTTGTATAAATAATATCTTTTCCGCTTTTATATAAACTTCAACTGTTTATTCATGGTGGTATCAAATTGGCCCCCTCCCCAGGCCAATAAGAAATATAATATAATGCAATAAAACTAATAATCTTAATGTTACAATAGCCAGGCCATCTTCTAAATATTGAAATAGATGTTAATGCATCTTCCATAGTATGTGGTTTATTTCTATTCTCTTTTCTTATATGCACCTTTTTCTTTGTTTCCTCATTTAATTCTTTTGATTTACTTATTCCCGCAAAACAAAGTATATAGAGATTTGATGTCTGCCCATTATTTTTCTCGCGAAAACGACTCTCTTTTTTAACAAAACCACTAACCGTTAATTCCTTTAATGCCCTCTTAACCGTAGACACACTAATATGTAATTCCTGGCTCATGGTAGAAATTGCCGGATAACAAGTTCCTTCTTTATTCGAACGATCAATTAGGTACACAAGTACTTGCAAAGCCCGGCTCTTTAACGTGGATTTATAAGCAATCTGTTTCATTTCATACTGATTCATCAAATCTCCTCCTCGCTGTTCACATCTATTTTCCCGTTATATAAGGTTTTATAATCGTCTTAAATATACTTCCATTTATCACTCCATCAAAACAATCTGGCTGATATTCCATAAACAGCACCCGATGCTTATCTGTAGAAAACGAGTCTTCATAAGCTCGTCGATGCTCCTGGACTACAAATGAAAAAAGAATAGTGGCGCACTGATCCTCATACTGTTCCAACAGCTTCAAAGTATGAGGGAGCTCATAAGGCTTTGTCCCACATACCAATAATAAGATATCTGGCATTGTTTTTGGCTCTCCAATGCCAAAATCAGTTACGACAAACGAATACTCCTGCGTAGACTGCTGCCTATAATATCCCACCTTATCCATAACAAATCCCTCATCTTTCGGCACCATTTCATAATCTATCGCTAAACATTCCATATGCCCCGATTCATTTGCCTCCACATAGCAGGAACGGCCGCCTACCTCCGTCAGCCAATTTGCAAGCCCCAGTGCTACCGTAGTCGTGCCAATCCTTCCCTGTGATCCCACCACCGCGATCTGGATCCGACTGCATGAAAAATTATAGCGCTCCCCCTCATGGTATATCTCTTGTTTCTCCCTGATCCGATATTTTCGAAGTCCCTGACTGCTAAGACACTCCTCAATTTCTTCCTGCTGTCTTTCAATCGCTCTTTCGGTAACAATATTCCCAATCCCTGCCTCCAGAAGTTTTATAAACAACGCCTCTTCCTGCCCCAATCCCTCAGCAATTACAGTCACTCTGGCCTGGTACATCGTCAAGAACTCTTCTATCGCTTGCACAAATGCATCGTCACTGTCTCTGAACGCCCCTCGATCCAATATCAACTCAGTACAATGAGAAAAATTCCGCATATCATAAATAACAAACTGCTTCAGGATAAAACTGCCGGTCATCTTCTTGACCGGCAGCGTTCCTTCCCTTTCAATATAAAAATCAAGCAGATCTGTGTGATCCTGCGTTGTCATATATAAAATCAAAATTATGCTCCTTTCTTTCCAATTGCCCAGAATGGCCCGCCAGCCCCAGCTCCCTTTCTGGCTTCATTCATAATCAGAGATAAATCCCACTCCTGATTGCTGCGTTCTATACTGGCCGGATCCGCTACCAAAATCTTTCCTTCTCGCGTAACTCCTCGCAGGACAATAAAGTGTCCGTTTTTCGTGAAATGCCCCTTTGCCATAATCGCCACTACCAATTCCCTATTTTTCAGAGCATCCACAATCTCCTGAGCCGTTAAATTACCTTTTGCAGTCAAACCATACGATTCGGCCGCTCCCGGTATCAGGCTATGGTAAGAACCGCTTCCTGAGCAATAGTAGCCATTCTGATAGGACCACCCCGCCATATGCGGCGGATCTACTGCTTGTCCGGTCAGTGTAGAAATCACAATACTCATACTCGTAGGCCCGCAGCCACTGCGTCCTATCGTACTGTCTCCATAGGACGCCCCTGCCCATCGTTTATCCAACTGACTGTAATATACAACTTCCGTTTCTCCAGCATCTCCAAATACCACTCCCTCGTAAGTCTGGCCGTTCCCCTGAAGATAGTCGTTTTCATAAATACCGAGATTCTGGTGATAGCCGTGATCAATTTGAAACTCTTCCACCAGCTCCAGCTCCTCTGCATCCAGAAACACTTTTAATACCGACAATGGATTCGTAATCAGGTAAAGAGAGAATGAAATAACGAAAAGCAGGAAAGCCACCGGAGTCACAATTAAGACAATCATCCGGTTTCTGGCCTTTTCATCTGATGCAGCTCGCGCGGCTATGCCCACGGCTGTCTTAATCACAACCGGTGAAATCATCAGCGGCCACCCGCCTTTCCCATATATTGAAACTTGTATTCCGGAATATCAAACTGAATGTGAAGCCGCTTTGCTCCGACAATAAAAAGGGCATGTCCTCTCCGTCTCGCCAGCAGCAATTCTTGTTCGGCCTCCGTAAGATCATAGAGCTGTCTGGTTTCTTTTAAGTTCGGCCCATCCGTTCCCATCAGGATTTTATAGCAGGGCACATCCAAAAGGGCCTGTCCGTACTGCCGGATTGATTCGCTTAGAAAGTCACGGACACTGTGAGAAATAATCGCCACCGCCGCCTCATACTTCCTTGCACGTTTCATCATATTGCGCAAATATACCATAGCCTGTGGAACTTTCTGGTCGATCATCAAATAAGCCTCATCCCCTGCCATTAAAATCCGTTCACTCCTATCCCAGCTCATCAACCGCCAGTTATACAGCATAATCAGGAAATACTGGGCGCGCTGCACATTTTCTCCCGTCTCCTGAAGCGCATGGGTATCCAGTACTAGGAAACGGGCGCTGCTTGCCACTGTGCTGTGCCCATTCCAGATAAAACTGTCAGCTCCGTATACCAGATCGTAGAGAAGGTTAAGCAGTTCCTTATATACAATTTCACCCGGTTGTTCTTCAGCTCGGCTCTTCAGCAGCAGATAAAGGTCTGTAAAAACAGGAAAATCCTTTGCTTCCAACTCTAAAATATCCGTATCCCAATCAATCCGAAACTGCGCATACAGTTCTACCAGACAGCGTTTCAGAGTAGCTTTCTGCATATCCGACAGGGACGGAAGATAGAGGCCAAACCAGATATCGAGATTTTTCAAGTGCATGGCGAGATCATTAATTCCGTAGCCTTCATCACGGTACAGCCGGTTCTCTTCAGGTTCCTCTTCATCATCTCTGGGAGACGGCAGTACCTGCAATGGGTTTAACCTCCCCTTAAAACCGCCTGTAGCGCTGATCCAGTCTCCGGAGAGTTTCTGACACATTTCCTTGTACTCACTTTCCGGATCGATGACAATAATTTTTGTACCTCTCATATATTCAGACAGCAGGATATGCTTCACCGCGGTAGATTTACCAACCCCTGAATTTCCCATGACACAGAAATTGCTGTTAGTCCTGTCGCCTCCCCGTTTCCATGGATCCACAATAATCAGACCGCCGCTGGTATCTTTTGCAAAATAGTAGCCGCTTCCATCGTTAAATCCGCTGCTTGCAAAAGGAAATCCACCCACAAAGGTCGAAATCGGCACTACTTTCTGCAAAATTGTTTCGATCTTACTATGATTGGGGTACGTTGGACTTAAATGCATGAAACACTCTTTCTGAAGGTTTGGAATCACCCGCATCTTGCATTTCATAACGCTGATACTGCTCTCTGCCCTCCGGCAGATTCTTTTGAAGATCTTCTCGTCACTGGAAACCGGCATAACCGACACACTCATAAGCCCCACGGTCTCACCTTCCCGGTCGATCTGTGCGATTACAGTCTCCCCGTCTTCCGCAGCTTTTTCCGCTCTTTGGCGGGAAAGTGGATCTTTCGCCGCCTCCGCAATCCCTCTCTGCTGCACAACACTGCGTGAGATACTATTGATTAATTCCGCATTATCGACGGGATTGAATCCAATGGACACGATTGTACTGGGAATATTAGTAATCTTGGACAGCCACTCAGATTCCACCGTCTGGGGATAACGGATAATCCCGTAGATTTTCCCCACATTTTCTCCTATGGAAAGTTGATTTTTTTGAAATTCCAGGCCAACCGGCGTAATGGTATTTAGCAGGGCTGGATTCTCCCTTATCACTTCCATATCTCGTTTTTTCATACAATGCCCTCCTTCAGCAATGGAATCGTTGCTTCGTAGTCTGGTTCTTCTAAATGAGAATACGCCGGATTATGGACCAGATTCAGCAGCCGGACAATCTCTTTTTCCTGCAAAATATCACACAGTACACCACCAGCACTGAATTTTTCACAGAGCAGAGCCGCCGTTTTCTGTAAATCCGCCTCACAGCCCTCAGCCTGCTTTTCCCAGATCATAAGATAAAACTGGCGTTCCACAATATCTCCGGATAAGGCATATCCACTCATCTGCACAATTTCCTGCTTTAACAGTTCTTTCTGCTTCTCCCCTGCCTCTGGAAGCAATTCAGTCATTTCCTGGATGACTGGTGAGATATCCACTGGTCTGGATACCGCCAGAAATTTAAAAGGTCTCTGAATATCTGATAGTTCTGCTGTTAAAGTCCTGATCAAAGTATTTTTCTCTGAGGTACTGTATAAATCAATGCTGATGGCGTGAATTCTCAAATAAAGAAAAACATAGCCATCCCTCGAATAAAGAAATTTATCCCGGATATCCTTCACGTTCATAAACTCCTGAGCCGTTTGCATGGCAGCTTGTTCTCCGGAAGCCGGCTGCCGTTTTTTATCTGCTCGTAAGAAGTACAAAAGAATACCGCCACCCATAAGAGTGACGGTCAGTGTAACCATCGGTATGATCATAGTCTGCAAAATAGTATCCTCCTCGGTTAGTTGGCAGGACGAATATGCCAGTCAAAAAACAAGTTGCCCCGAACGGTCAGATCATCGGTTAAGTGGATTTTCAGCATTCCCGCCGGGGTCCATGCATCCAGAACTTCTCCATATACTTCATACGGTCCATCCGGAAACCATACCGGCGAAAAATGAGATCTTCGCTGATAGGTACTGTATGGATTCTTTTGTAATTCAAAACTGGATGCATATCCTCCTGCCATTCGTTCTAACAGTCTCCAATACGTCTGATAGGCAAATTCAGGGAAATAGGTTACAACGTTTTGAGCTCCGGTTATTGCTGCAGATGAGGCATCAGAACTCACTCTGGCAGTTGCCTTCACATTAATCCCGTACCCGGATTTCATAACGCAGCCTTCCGCTGTTGGATTCCTCTCGTCGGGCTTGATTGACATGGAAGCGGATATACTGGCAAAGTATGGAATCCAGTCAAATTCATACCAGCCATGATCACAATAATACCCGGACTCATCTTCGCTCCCGTCGTGATATACCCAATGTTCCTGCCACCAGCAATCCCACTCTCCCCAGGTCAGCTCTGTCACATCTCGTTTATTTGGCACGTTTGGAAGGCGGTAGCTGTCGTTTCGATCGTTGGCCTGGGGATCCGGCGGTGGATTTTCATTCAAATCTACAACACGTACCGTCATTTGAGTCGTGCTCAAAGTTCCTTTATTGGATGATATCGTAATCTTGATATCCTGAGGTGTTGAAGGAGTATGCCATTTTACCCACACCAGCTGACTGCCGCCTTCTGGCATTACAATATCGGTCATCTGACACCTTCTCCCCTTAATGCGAAAAGTAACAGTGGCCTTGCTTCTGTTATTGATTTCCCGGTCAGAATACAGGCTTACTGCCGTAATCACATCCGTGTCGACTCGATATTCCTGATCGTATTCCATTTCTGTTACAGGAGGATCTTCTTCCGGCTGTGCCGCATAACTTACTATTCCGATTCCCAAAATCAAGATCATCTCGTTGGTTGTTCTGGCGCTTCCTTTTGGGCCGGTATAAGCCTTAAAGCCTAAATCATCACGCTCTAAAAACATGGATAAGGCAAAATTTTTCATTACAACCGTGGGAAAATGACTTCCTAAGTCTCCATTAGTTGTACGGTTATAAAGCCCGGCTTCCGTAACTGTCATAGCAAAAAATAAGTGATTGTACCAAAGATAGATTACAGGCTCTAAAATCACTTTATACTTGCCGGAAATCAAATCATTTAGCTCAATCCCTGTATAAGAAGCCACCATGGACGCAGCCCCTTCGGAACAAAAATAAGTTTTAATCGCATTCATGTCTGCTTTTCCGCTATTGGTTGTGATGATTTTGGGGATAGGGGTATCCGGATGAAAATACTCGTATTGTGTTTGTATATTCAGTGCTGCGCCATTTCGATATTGAAGTTTGCTCACTTTTCCAAAATTAAAAATATCGCTTGATACAGCCGCCACATTACTGTTGGTAAAATCAATCGGTGACGTCACCTGTTGGCCGGTTCCTGCATCTACTATCGTAATACGAATTCCTTCATAACCAGTTGGCCATTCATATCCTGCTACTCCCTGATTGACATGGCCGCCTCCTCCATCTATATTTCCATCCCCCTGTATCGCAAATGCCTTTGCAGACGGAACCAACCACAAGCATATACAAAGAATAATTGATAACAGCCTATGCTTTAATTTCATATGACTCCCTTCTTAAACGAAAAAAGAGACACCAACTTGGCATCTCTCTCTTTCTAGCGTATTCATCTACTGCATCGTTCCAACCTGTTTATTCCAATCTCCATCAGAATGAGCTGGTATCTCCGTTACTCCGCCTCCTGTCTCCACATAACCAAACCCAGGAACATACACCTGCCCCTGGTCGTTTGTCGAGCCGCCCTGCGGTTCTTCTGGTTTGGCAGTTGGCTGATCGCCCTCCTCATGGTCCGGTTCCACTTCCTGTGGCTCTCGCTCCCTGGCTGGCGGTGTCGCTTCCTCTGGAACCTGCAGCTTCGGTTCGGTCTCTTTAACGGCCTCAGTTGTCATCGTTACTGGATGCGTCTCCATTTCAACTGGACTTTCACGTTTCTCCATGTCAGCTTTCGTCGTCTGTACTTCCGTCTCCTCTGTTGACTCTTCCGTTTCAGCCTCTATAGCCGTCTCCGCCACCGTTATCTCCGGTACTGTTACCGATTCCATAACAAGTTCTGTTGTTTCTTCCAAAGCCATTGTCTCCTCTATCCTAACATCTGGCCTGGATAAATTGTATACTGCGATAATCAGACACACAACAAGAACTGCCAATCCGGCAGTAATTAATTTTCTTCGATTCATCATTTCTTTCATGATGGTCTGCACCTCCTGTTTGTTGTTTCGGATGCAGCGCCGTCTCTTCCTGTTTTATCCATTTTTATCATACAGGAGATCAGACGCTGTGTCCAGAAATAAATTATTACCATTTCCTTACACCTGTCTTGCTCATTCAAATTTGGGCATATAAGCAGATTTCACTTTTATCTGCATTTGAACTGGCGGAAACGATTCTCCGCCAAAAGATATCGGGATTTCCAGCCTTAATTTTGCAGTCACTTCCAGGTTATTTACAGCGCTTCCCGGACGTAAACGGACATTTTTGATATCCACGGACAGATTGGACAAACGGTACTCATATCCATTTTGCATTTCTTTGACATGGTATTTTCCATCACTTTCTGTATCCAGCAGTTCATCCAGCTGTTCATAGATGTCGCCATAATCTAAATTCTCCTCCCACTGATCTCCCGATAACCAGTAACCGCCGCTATATCCCTCGCGCAATCCATTATACACTTCGTCATAATTCGTTGTGGCAACGGATATAACTGCACTCTGCAGAGCATTTCTCACACCGTTTGCAATCACAGAGAGGCGGAAAAACTCTGACAAAGCGCATAAGGTGAACAGCAGCGCCAGAATCAGTGCTATTGTGAGAGGCGTAGTATTTCCATTTTTATCCTTAACAAGTTTCTTAATCTCTCGCATTTTTCCTCCATTACTTGTAATAAACTTCGCTCTTCCCGCTTGCTCTGGCCCTGATTTCAACCGGAAAGGATCCAAATTGGAAAAATCCCAGATTGATCCGGCAGGTCAACGTTACCGCAATATCACCATTAAGCTGGACTTTACTCCCCTCAAAGTAGTCACAATCCCAGGATATCTCCGGGTCTAGTCCTGTTTCCTCCCGTAACTCCTCGATCCTACGATTCACGCTGGTACTTCCCACGATCTCCGCCTGCCGGACAATCTCATCAGCAAACCGGTTCAATTGCTGTTTCACCATAAAAACAGGAAACAGACTCACCGCCAAAGCTATAACCAGCATCAGGCAGAGAATTCCAACGGCGATATCAATGTACCCCTCTCCTCTTTTCTCTCTCAAAACATTCCTCATATTTCCTCCTCTAAAACATACCAGACATGGTTCCTAAAATCTGATACGCCATAACGCCCATATAGATCATCAGCATACAAGCCAACAGCAGGAAAGAATATCTCCGAATTTTAGGCGGCCGTTCCAACGCCAGCTTCTTTAAGCGCTGGATTTCCAGTTGTTTCATATCGTGGCCCATCATTTGGAAATAAGCCACACCGTCGTCACCTCGTATTACTCCAATCAGCCCCCGAACCACATCGGAAACCATAGCGCTTGACACCCTGGATTCCATTCTGGTAAGCGCTGCCTCATAACTTCCGGTCCGCATGTCCGCAGTTGTAACAGACAGTTCTCTTTTCAGGGCAGGACCTGCATGTTTCTGATATGTCTCCAGCATTGATAGCACATCACGGCTGGCAAGCAGTTCCTGTGTGATTGTAGCCACAAACCTTGGCAATTCATATTCGATGGCCTCACGGCTGTCTCTCACAGTCTTTTCTGCTTTGCCGGTTTCTGAAAAGAGAACGCCAATCCCCATAATCAAAAACGCTGGTGCAAGTATCGGTATCACGGCCAGACACGGCAACGCTCCAAAAAATACCAGTCCGGACTTAACGTATGCCTGTGCCAGATATACTTCCGGCGTCTCCTTAATCCCTGCCGAATGCAGAACCATAACAAGTTTTCGTCTTTTATAAGCATCCATAGGCACAAAAGGAGACAGCTTCACAGCCAGTTCCATGATAGCTGCATCCGAATTTTTCGCCTTTTTCTTTTGTCTTCCCACAGATAAAATGGCTCTCCTGGCTCGAAAGGTAGAAATTTTCAATAAATGCGCCAGAATCAAATAAATTCCCATAGAAAAACTCAAGGCAAATAATAGTAAAATATAATAATGCATAGAAACCTCCTGTTAACGCTTATACTCGATGGGCTTTGTATGCTTTACAACAGCGGCAAGGGAGAAAAAGATCACGCCCCCACTAATTGCCAGAAGCATTTTTCCAAAGGCTGTAAACATCAGAGTTTTATACCACTCCTGGTTTAGAAAATATAAAAGCGGAATGCTTCCCAAAACCAGAATCACCATAGTGATGTATTCCTTCACAGGCTCATAAATCAGTAAATCAAGTTCTGCCGATACAACACGCATGTCCGACAGCTTCCCTACAATAGGAACTAACGTGGATTTTAGATTATGGTCATCCTGGCAGGCGATCACCGCCTCCACCCATTCCTGAAACACGTCGCTGTCTATGGCAAGTTTCAGCTTTTCCAGCGCCTCCTTTAAATTGGAATGAATGAGCTTTGATTCCATGAGAAAGTCACGAAAAACCTCTGACACAGGCGGATTAAGATAGGGGAGATTTTCTTCTACTGCCCTTAAAAACGTATTTTTATTTCTCATATAACTCGATGTAATCATGGAAAGCGCTGTTTCCAGTTCTCCGTTTATCTGTTTCTTCTGTTTGGATGCGGTAAATAGAACGTAATAAAAAGGCAGCAAGGGAAACCCCGCCGCCAGGACTGGAACCATAAAAATATTTTTCATGGACAGGGCCAGCAATACCCCAGCCACAAACAGCATCATAGACAGGACGCATATCATGGAGAACTTCTCCTGTCGTCCCGTAATACGTAGAATCGCCTGAACTTCCAGAACCAGCCTCTTCACTCCTTTGGGTGGCTTTTGATTCCGGCTTTCCCGGATCCGACGCTTCAAGCTGTTGTCTTTTGGCTTAATCCATTTAGTCAGTCCTTCCAGAAATTCAAACGGTGATAATCCAATCACTAGAAAACTGCCGCCAATGCATAAAAAAGCTGCTATAGTAATGATTACTGTCATACCTTCTTCTCCCCTTCCAACATCCGATCCAGAAATTTTTGCGAAAGTCCGTTTTCCCGCAGCCGTTTCTGCAATCCTTCCGACAAATTTTCCACGTTCTCATACTGCCCGATAATTTTCGTTTTTCCATCCACAACCAGACTATCTGCGATATGAAATCGGTACAGAGTACGCATACGCCTTGTCCCATTTGGCAGTGTCTCACACTCCGTAATCTCCATCATGCGTCTGGAGTTATCTTCCAACCGCTTTGCAAACGCTACAATAGGAAATGCCTTCGTAGCAAGACTCTGCAGTGTATCATCATCCATTCCCGGCTGTTCCTGTTTGCAGAGCGTCACCATTCGATAATAGGTATCTTCACAGGAATTGGCATGGATTGTGGTAATCACGGAATGACCTGTATTGGCCGCGTTAATGGCCTGCATACTCTCACCGCCTTTCATTTCCGCCACTGCTATGCAGTCCGGATTGATCGTCAGTGTGGTCTCCAACAATTTGATTAAGTCAATGTTTTGTCTCGGATCGTCCGAGGTCCGCGTTACCAGATGGACCACATTGTTTAAGACATTTCCAGATTCATCACTTACCGTAAGATCAAATTCGCGGCAGCCCTGTTCAATGGTTACAATTCGTTTGTGATAGGGGACCTGAGACAGAATCCAACTCATAAGTGTGGTTTTCCCTGACGAAGTGGCACCGGTGATACACATGGAAACACCATGGCTGTAGCATTGGGAAAGAAGCTCCAGCATCTCTTCTGTGGCTGTCCCGTACTCAACGAACTGTTTCATCGTCAGTTTTCTCGGGTTGACAATACGAATCGAAGCTGCCAGTCCCTTATCCTGGTCGATGACACCGTCTCCCATTACCGTAATCCGGACTTTATTATTTAAGTGGCCCACCACAATGGTCTGGGCGTTATCAAAAATCATACCGGATTTATGCAGCAGCCTTCGAATTACATCGACAGCATGGCCAGGGCTGTTAAACTGTTCTTTTGCCGGTAAGATTTCCCCGCTGGAATACGTTATTTTCACATCTTTCCACTGATTAATATTGATTTCCTCCACATCATCCCGATTTAAGTATTTTGTCAGGAATGAAAAACCAGTCATTTCTCCGTAAAGGAGTTCGCACAATTCGCTGCGGTCTATATCTTCCACACACACGCGTTTCTGCTCGATGTATTTTTCGATATAGGACTGAATCAATTCCCGGTTATCGTCCGGGTTGTCCTTTAACACCGACGCATAGGTACTCGATATATATTCCTGAACTTCATGCAGCACTTCCGCAAATGGTTTCTTAATAGCCTCCGGTTCCAGCGCTTTCATGGTGTCCCGGATATTGACAATCTCCTGCATCTCTTTGCTCTCCTTTAAAATTCACCCTTGCTTTTCCGAAACATCAGGGAAAATCTCCCCAATCCCCCGGCTTTTTCTTTGACTGGCTTCGTCTGCTCTTTCGGCTTTGATTTCACTTTTTCTTTCTCCGGCTTTGTGGGGCGAATCTTTTCTTTTTTCTCTGCCGCCGTCTGAGACCTTCTGCTGTTTCCTTCTTCCTGTCCCACCTGATCGGCTTCATCGATCTGATCCGCTAATTTCCTTATTGCCGCCAGGTAAGCCGCTGCCTCCTTACCTGCCAGCGACTCGAAAAGGGCCTGCTCATCGTATTGCTGTTCCAGTGCCATGAGATGCGGCAGTATCCCATCCACTCCGCCATATTGAACAGATACCGCCTCCCACTCCTGGCCGGTCTTTAGATTGCCTAAATACATTCTTTGCTTTTCCGGCTGAAATCTTCGATCCGATAACAAGCTACTCCGCGATTCAAAGTAGGATATTCCCCGTAGATTGGAAGTTCCAATCTTAATGATCTGGTCCGATAATTCCATAGCAAGCATCGACAGTACATCCGCCTCAAACACAGCGGAACAATCCATAATAATAAAATCTGCCAGGTATCGCAGACATACCAGAAAATCCACAGCCCGATCCCTCGTAATCTGTGGATATGCCATCAGGCTGTCTCCCAGTCGATACCCCAACAGACTGATATATCCGTTTTCTTTTATAGGGATGCAGGAATCCAGAATCATCTTCTGGGTGAGCGATGGGGTCGTCAAAAGTGTGCCAACACTGACCTGTTCTTCCGGACAGGAAACTACAAAAGGGATCACCGGTGTGAATGGATCACAGAAAACAAGGATCACGTTTTTCTTTTTCTCCGCCAATTCTGCGGCCAGCTTGATGCTGGCTGTGGTTTTTCCGCTACCCGGGCTTCCCATAACCGCAATAATCTTATTTTGTACCATACTTCCTCCATCATTGCTGCTCATTTTCCACTACCGCATCTCCTGCCGGTTCCAGTTCTGGGTTTGCCCATTCTCCAAGGTCGTCTGTGCCTCCTGACTCATCACGATCCTTTTTGGGGTCTTCTGTCTCTTCTGGATAAAGTTCTTTTAATACCGATGCCTGCTCATCTAAAAACTTTTGAGCCTGAGTACTCTCTCCCCGAAATACCAGGGCGGCATGGAGTTTTCCCGTTTGCTCCAGTTCCGCCAATAGTCTGGACTGCTCCGGCGAAGCTAAAACCGTAATCGTTGACGCCAGTTCCTCTTCTTCCCCGTTCCCACGCTCCTGTACATTCTGATCGCTTCCGCTGCTCCCGGTCGTCGCTATGATTTCCACATACTGCAGTTCCGGATACACAAGCGTCTCCCTCTGGCTTCCCACATCCGCCGCTATGAGAGATACGATATCTCCGGCTTCCAGTTTTCCCGACAGGCCGGAAGCAAAGGATTTAATGGATACAGATATCGCACGATTTTCTCCATTTAGTTTATTCAGATACGCATTCCGAAGCATCGGTGTATCTGACAGCTTGCTTTTTAAGATATAATCCCCTTTATAGAGATCTGCATTTGCGTATTTTCCGACTACCTCCTCTATTTTGTAAATCACATTGGAGGGCAGATTATATCCCACCGCTTCCACACTTGTCACCATTTTATCGGTAATCTGTTCTCCCGTCCTGATTTCTTTGGTCACCCGAACTAAAGTCACTTTCGACTTCAAAGCATCGTTAAACATAGGGGTAATCCCAAAACAAATCAGAAGGGATACCACAATACAAATCAATCCTAATATGATACGGTTTTTTAAAAATTTCTTCATTACCTATTCCTCCATCAATTAATTAAACTTGCCGCCATACATCCGGCTGTTAAATACGGTATCAATGCAAAGGGGGCATTCCGATTTCTCAAGAATGCCCCCTGCACTAATACAGCCAGTGTCAGTCCTATGATTGCCGCAGCAATCCCCTTTTCCATGCCCAGGAAAAAACCGCTGGCTGCCATCAGCTTAATGTCTCCGCCACCGATACTATCAGGCTTTTTCAAGGCCGCTGCCAGAAATGGAAGCGGCACAAGAAAAAATCCAAGCAGGGAAGACAGCAAGCGAATCCCTGGAATTGCTGCCAATAAGATCAGCACATGGACAGAATCAGGAACCGTATGGGTTTTATGATCCCTGACCGACGCATATAGGAGTATCGCATAAAATACTAAATTCTTAACCATACCTCACTACTCCCTTTTCCTATTCTATCCCCACTCGCGCATTGCACGGTAGGGATAGATCTGCTGACTCCTCGAAAAACGGATTATGTTAACGATTTGATCCGCCACACTCAGATTATTCTGATCCTTCGTACACATCATAACGCTGCCAAATATCCCGGTTAAAATCGTCACCACAGTTGCTGCCACATTTCTAAAAATCAACCAGACAGCTCCTGCAGCCAGAAAACCAAAAAGAGCCCCTGCCATGCTCTGCAAAAGCTCTCTTTTTCCAAACCCATTAAACAATTCATTCTCCGATTTCACGCCGCTTGGAATATACAAAATCAGCGTTTCCGTATTAACCACCTGCCTTTTTCGTTTATGTATAGTAATATAGTACTATATCTTTTAACTGCCAGATGCACTCTGCTATGATCCAGAAAACAACGGTATTTTTCGACCGTTTTCGATATTGGCCTGCCTCTTCTTCTGCTCCCGAAAGCCGCACCATACAATAGAGAAAACGCAGCGCAGCTCCCGTCCGGATAATTGATATGACAAACAAAGATAAATCGTCTATTGTTACCTCCATGACTCTCTCCTATTTTCTGATTTTCTGAACCATTCCAGCCAGGCGTACAGAATGATAGACATTGTTAATGACTCCTCCGCCACCGCTGTTTACCAGTAGGAAATCGCGTAAAAAGGATGGCGTTTTGATAGCCAGTACCAGACAGGCCAGTCCCCAAAAGATATTCATATTGATCCCAACGTTCAACATCATTCCTATTCCCAGTTTGCAGAGACTGATCTGGATTACTACAGCAAGAGTGCTTTGAAAAAACTTCATCATGTAATTGCGAAATACACCCTTGTCGTTATCCAAAAGCCCGACACAGGCTAACGGAATTCCAATCCGTAAAATCATGATTTCCAGTCCCCTCATCAGGAACTGGAAATACAGAATAAAATAACAGATAACAAAGATCAGGCCAAAAATAGCGGTTACAAGCCCCAATGACGCCATTCCATCTACCCACGCCTGCCAGCTGTAATTCGTTGCAGCACCGACTCCCGTAAGAAGCTGGTTGATCAACTCTTCTGCTATGCCTGCCAACCAGCCATATAGAAGCGGAAAACAGACGGCAACTACGATTGCTTCTACAAACCGGATCATAAGTCCGGCCGGTTCCATGTCTGGATCTCCATCAGTCCACATGATATAGCACTCAAATCCCTTTTTCAGAAATTTCAAGACAATCATGGATATCCCGAATCCCAGCATAATATCGAACAGCACAGTAACCATGCTGCCACCGGACGTGGCAACCATATAGCGGTCCGCATAGAGTGTCATGGGAATTAAGTCATTCAACATCTGGTCAATAAATGCAATCGCCCCATTTAATACGGCCACCAGCAGTGCAAGCAGGATCGCTTCCAAATAGATTCACCTCCTGCCTGTCTCCACGTTTCATTCATCACCTTCGGTTTCCTTTATAAAAGAATCGTATGCGTTTAAAACGGCTGTTTCAATTCTGGTACGGCAATCGGGTGTAATCGGAAAACATACATCGTGGTACTCTCCATCCGGATCCTTTGTGCTTGGCATAAACACCCGCAAACCGTTTTCACATTCTACCACACGCACACCGGTTACCAGAAAAGAATCTGCCAGACAAAGCGTCGCATACGCTTTTAGGTGTCCGGCCCGCTCAAATCCTTTTGATATTCTTGCAGTTACTTTCAATGAAATCACTCCAATCTTTGAATTAGCCGTTGTAGTTAAAAAGGTTTTGAATTTTAGATTGCAGGGTAGGTAAGATGGTATCTTTGAATAACGTATACAGTCCGGCCAGCAGCAAAGCTCCAACGACAACACTAATTAAAATTTTTAACGCGGTATCCACGAATCCTTCCGCCGTATTCTGTTTAAGAGTCTCAAACACCCTCTCTTTTACCCGAATTCCTCTTACATAGCCTGCAATTAACATCTGGTTCATTTTTTCATTTAATCTTCTCATAATGATTTCCTCTCTTTTCTTTTACTGATAATAACCAATAATTACATTTAACGTGGCGCTGCCTAACACAGCTCCTATGCACGAAACCACCGCAACCATGATCCGGTTGTTCCATTTTTATTGCGATAGGTAAGCCTTTGATTTTATCTCCGGCTTTTCCCCCGCACCAAACCGAGCATGACAGTTTCCCATCACTCGGCTTTCCATCGTAGACAATCCCTGTACTAACCTACACAATTTTGAACCTAAAGAAATTCGTTTTAGATGATTTCACGCCCTGCAAGAACTCTGAATTTGTTCACTTTCGTGAGTTGCTTATTGTCAAGGTTTAGCTTTTCAAGATACTTTGTAATAACATCAGCGTTGACAGCATGGATAAGCCTGTGAACGTCCACTGTTACCAACGATAAGTTCATGTAGCCATCTCCTCCGCCCAAATAGGTAGGGATTTTATGATGGCAGTGCATATCGCCGATTTCCAATGTTGCTTTTGTTACCGCACATTTACCCTTTTGCGCTGAATAAAGCGATAAACGATTGTCGTTGTACTCAATGCTTCTCCCAATGACTGGATTTCGCATGAGATACAAAAGCATGTCCATATCCACACATTCCAGATTTTTGTGTATTTCATTCCTGCCCTCTACCGTGTATTTATTGATTATCAGCTTCTTAAACATCGGATTTTTATGCTGTATAAAGCTGATTGGGGCAAGGGCAGTGTTGTGGACATATTTTAGCTGTTTGCTTTTTCCATACCGTTCTTTGATACATTCGGGAAGATGTTTCCCTGTCTGCTTTAACCCTTTCTTAATTCTTGCTTTTAAGCTCTTTTTGACCGAAAAGGCAATTTGAGAGAAATCCAACGATACATGGGTGGCACTACTGTAATAATTGTGAATACCGATAACGTAGGCGTTATAGTTTAACACTGCCTCGTACCCTGTTTTTCCACCACTTGGTCGCTGAATCTCCTTAATCAGTGCTATGGTTCTTTCTTTAATTTTCTTTGCCGCTTTTGTTCCAACGTGAGATTTTACGGTATATTTTTCTTTCCCTGACTTTTCTTTGCCATTTTTGTGGAGCTTGATTTTGAACCCCACAAATTCGGAGTAGTGACGCTTCAAGTTCATAATTTTTGACTTCTCCCTGCTTATTTCAAGACCCAATCTATCCTTTAGCCATGATTTTGTAGCAGCAAATATTTTTTCAGCGTCCTTGCGGTTACGGCAAAAGATTTTGAAGTCATCTGCATATCTGACAATGTAGCATTCTTTCAGATTTGTTTTTCGCAGTTTGGTATATAGCTTGCCTTTATCAAGTTTTCCATTATCTTTTCTGTGGTAAGCCTTATGGGTATGGGTCTTCATTTCTTCCCATTGACTCGTTATCCACCAGTCCAGTTCATTGAGCACCACATTAGACAACAGGGGCGAAATAATGCCTCCTTGCGGTGTTCCTTCGGTTGGAAAACCAATTCCTGCAACCTCTGCTTTCAACATTGCTGAAATAATACTGATTAACTTTTTGTCCCTTATTCCCAACGTCCATAGCTGTTTCAACAGTTTTCCATGCTTCACGTGGTCGAAAAATCCATGAATATCAATATCTACTACATATTGAAGTCCGTCCACTTGCATGAATTTGTAACACTGTGCCAATGCGTGTTCGGTGCTTCTGTTTGGTCTGAAGCCATTGCTCCGCTCATGAAATTTTGCTTCACAAATCGGCTCTAAAACCTGCAATATACACTGTTGTATCAGCCTGTCCATGATTGTCGGTATCCCTAATGGGCGGGTTTTTCCATTGCCTTTTGGTATTTCAACCCTGCGTACTGCCTGTGGTTCATACCATGCTAATTTCTTTCTCACAAATTGGATTAAGCGTTCGTCTTGCCATTTTGCTAAATGTTTAATGGTTTTCCCATCTGTTCCTGCGGTTTTACTTCCCTTATTTTTCTTGATATTTCTGTAAGCAAGCTTAATATTTTCTTCACTTGCAATCACTTCCACAAGGTTTTTGAATATCTGATTTACCTTGCTTTGCTGATACAGTTCATCTTGAATTTCTTGGAAATTATAGTATTCCGCATTGCGTAATTTTTGCTTTTTCGGTTTCTCTTCGGTTTTCAAAGTCGGCTAATCTCCTTGGAATAGGATTTTGCCTTTTTTAGTCATACTCGAACCTTTGCGTATTGTGTAATTAGAAATTTGAGATTGCAATACGACTACAGCCCATCCCTCCACCGCTTACTTTTTTCACGGTTTCACAGGTACTATGGCTGCTCTATCAGCCGGATAAAAGCAAGTTATACAGCACCTTTGGTGACACTGCTTTCCTTGCCAACGCTTCAATGCGTGCAACCGCTCCACGTTCCGACCTTTCCACGTTCCGATATTCCTATCTGTGCATATATCCGTAGGCTGTCCTATGAGCCTGTGTGCTTGATACCGCCTGTAACGATATAGGGAATTTCATAACCAGAATTTTTACTTTACCCCACACACATCACAATAAAGTGACTGCGACGTTTTCCATCGCCTAATGGTCTAGACCCTTACATTCGGACTTTTGTCAGTAGCTTGTCGCTACATTCTCACCATAGATATTTTATAGACCCCCGACCTAACACCCACAACCACCTCTGGTTTGCGTTTGCCTTACCGTTGTTTCTAATGTTGACCACGAGTAAAGCGAGTGTATTCAGCCGACTTCAACGAGCTGCATCAGGGTTAGGTCAATTTGCAGACCGCCCTTTTGTCGTAGTATTAGGGGAGCGTTTCAAGGCGTTACCCTCTCATTCCACTCATCGGAATATCAGTTAGAAAAGCATTTGCTTTTCCGCTGTTTTTACCTTGTGTTAGGCTTGCACCCAAAACAAGTTTGTTAGCAGCAACGTGTCGCTACACTCTGATCCATCTCGTCAGCCGCAGAACGGCGGATACAAAAGTAAATAATCAATAACCCTGTTACAATGGGGGCTATCACCATCAAAAAGGTGGTCAAGTCCTGAATTAACTGCTGCGTACCGGTCGCTAGTTTACTGTCGCTGATGCCGCCAGTCGCATACGCGGTTATGGTATTCGTCAAAAAAAGCGGCGCAGCCATGATACTGACTTTCGCCGCTTTTTCGCTCCATTCTTTAATCGTCTTCCTCATTGTTTCCTGCACTTCCTCCTCGCTTCATAAATTTTTCTGAAAACAGGGGACTTCCCGGCATAGCCTCACCAAATTGTCTCTGGCGTCCCTCCTGCATTTGTAGTTCTTTGACGTAATAAATCCAAATATTCCACAGCGGAATTTCACCTCCTGTTTCCGTCATGATCGGACGCTTCCGCTCCCGTTCTTCCCTGACTTTCCGATTGTGCTCCTGATCATCCAGCCCCAACATTCGATTAAACTGCCACTTCGATAAATCCGGCGACACCATCATGGCGGGATGGGCCCTGGATACCACAATCTGATACGGCCTCGATACCCGCCTGATTTCATCCGTAGTCAACAAATCTCTTGCAACCAAACTGATGCTGCTGGATGTAGATGGATTGACATACCTTCCATGCTGACTGGATAGCTGATACGCTGAAGTCGTATATTTTCCCAGCTTCTCACATATTTCAGATAGCGTCTCCTTGTCATCTGCCTGTAAATATACCCACGTCTGGCAGTTAGATTTCACGATAGAAGCCGTCTCCTTGCTGTATTTTTCTGTCAATTGCTCGAAACTTTGCAGGAAAAAGTGAAACCGGCATCCTCTTCCTGCCGCGACAGTTAATTTATTGGTTAGATCGTTAATCTTTGTAAAATTGCCGAATTCCTCCATAATGAAATTCACCCGATTTTTCAATCTGCCGCCGCGTTCATCGGATTGATGTACTAAGAGTTCATACAACTGTGAAACCATCAGGCTCGCAATCGGATAATACGTTGTTTTTTCATCAGGCAAAATAAAGAACAATACCTGTTTCTTTCTCCCCAAATCAGAAATATCACGATCCGATCGATGGGTAATCGAATAGATAGACTTTGACGTAAAGAGCCGCAATGTCGTGAGCGCCGAGGTATAAAAACTTCCCTTGGTTCTGCTGGGTGCCACATCAGAAATTGATAAAAGCGCCCTGGCCGGATGCCCCGGCTTTAAGCGCTTCACATACTCCTGCATGGGAGTTTTATTTCCCACAGTCTTACACATTTCAGCCAGAAACCAGTAGACGTTCGTCAGATTCTGATATTCCGGCCTCCTGGCATTGTCCATTACCACACAGAGAATCGCTGCCGCAATCGTTGATTTCTCTCCATTCTCCCAGATTTTTTCATTGCTGGTGTTATCCCCTACCAGGATATTCGTGATATCCCAGGCATACATCTGCGCATGTTCCGTGTCTCCCCGGCTTACTGCATCAATCACTGGCTGCAATAAATTATACCGACTGCTTTTTTCCGTATTCTTAAAATCAAGGCAGATCACATCGTAATTCAGTTTTTCTAAAAAGGCCGATGTATACTCATAAAGTTCTGCTTTGGGATCACTGATCACCATACTTTCTCCGGATAGCGCCATCAGGCAAATGGATTGTAGAACCAGAGTTCTTGTTTTTCCAGAACGAGTGGCTCCGATCGTCAGGGTATGGCTGTCATCCGATATATAGTGAATCTTCTCTCTTCCCCCTTCCTTTTTCATTCCAATTACTATTCCTCCCCTATCCATAAGGCAGTATGGATCCTCTTTTCTGTCCCATTCTAACTGCGGTACTTTTCGAGGTTCCGGCGCTGCCTGCCTTTCAATCGCCGTTTGAAATTGATAATCGACCAGTTCAAAACCTTCCTCTTCTCCTTTCTTTTCGATTGCCTTTTCTCTCGTCTCCTTTTTTTCTATGGGAACGACAACGGGATTCTTTCTTCTGTCCTTTAAATGAACTCCGTTCTCTGTTTCCTGCTTACCATGATTTGGCCCTTTCAAAAAATCGAGTCCTTCAAACCCAGTCCTTATCAACTGCTTCACTACCGGATGAGAGGGATCCAGCCAGAACACATCAAATATCTGATCCTTTTCTTTCTCTCTCAACCACCGGGATGACCCGTGCTGGTACTGTCCAACAGCCACCGGCGTCTCAATATCCTCCGTTACCTTTACAAGATCGCTCTGATACGACCGGCTGTTTTGAATAAAGAACAGCAAACACACCAAAAGAATCATACCTTCAAACGCCAGAAACAGAAGGCGTTGCTGTCTCTGTTCTGCAAGCCCCGAAAGGCATGTTCCTATTGGCAATAAAACCAGGGTACGGTACTGGCGAGACATAAGTCCATGCAGTGATGCGGTAAAATATAGGTTGAACAAAGAACCTATTCCAATCAATGCAGTACTTAAAATGATCCTTTCTTTCAGCTTCATAACTCTGGCCCTTCTGTTTCAAGAATTCCCCGGTTCATTTGTAATCCCGGATAAAGCTGTTGAAGCATTTCTAAAACTTCCGGCCGAATCTCCCCCAGAATCTCTCTCCTGGATACTGCCATACGATCCTCGTCAATTGGATGATACAGATGAACCGTATCACTGAACTTTGCCCCCGGCCCACAACCTGGGCCATGGCTGGCATACCAAATTTGATTGCGTGGCATACGGTATTCCGGTTTTAAACTGCTGTAAGATAGTACAACCAACCGACTTTCATAGTTTCTATTGTGGCTTTCTTCAATACAATCTCGTTCTGACAGTAGCTCATTTCCATCTATGCTGATCGGATAAGATTTTATTTCCAATGGCTTCGGCACATAAAAAACGGGAATGTTATGCTCCTTTGCAAAATTGATTTCTCCCCGCATTCCCTCACTGTGAATCTTTCCCATAACCCAGAGTTCATCTGACTTTTCCAGCATATTGAGCCCCATCTCCAGCCCAGCTTTCCTCTGCTCTGGAATCGTGTCAGGATAAAATTGTGCAAAGTAAAGGTGCGGCGCAAACGCAACCACACCCGATTCCAATGCATTTTTACAATATTGTTTTGCAAGTCTGATATTCGTTTCATAATCCCCTCGGTAGGGGCTGCATAGGTATACCAACCGCATACGGCGCTACCTCCTCTCCGGTGCATAAAAAACAAGAAGTTCCGTCCGGTCTTTTAAAAAGTCAAAATGCAGGTAGTAATCCCGGATCAAATAGTCGCTGTACCGTTTATCAATCGCGTAAAACTTTCGCTCCACGAAATCTACCATTGTTGTATCTGGGATTTCTTCTGCAATGCGATCGTTATAGATATCAAGCAACTGGCTAAGACAATTCTTGCAAAACAGTTTACCTGCCTTCTCTTCTTCCAGATTACTATTTTCCCCTGGCATAACGCTCCCTTTTCCAAATCGCCTTCTTTGATCCGTCGAAACAGCAACCGCACTCCCACCATCTCCTACCGTTATTAAATGATAACTGGAACCGTTTACTTCTTTTTCTGATTTTCCACCATCAGCATCGCTCAGAATAGGAATATCCACAATCTGGCCCGTATTCACGTTCATGAATCCTATAGAATCAAACTCACCGTAATATCCCATCAGCCCTCCATTTCCACATAGATAGCAGCTATTATCAGCTTCCCGCGAAACATCTGTGTTTGCCATTTTTCCAGAACAAGACGTTATAACCAACCAGCTAAGAACAACTACGCCTCCCACCATACCGGCATAGAATCGTCTTTTATGGCTCATATCCATAATCTATATTCTCCCCATAATCATCATCTAACTGTTCCATGGGTTCTGTATCCCGAATCGCCTTCTCTTCCTCATGCCTGTTCAAAAAATCTCCAGGCATACCATTGCTGTCTGGTATCTGCTCGGCTTCCGGCACGATTTTATTAAAGGCGTGTCGATACGCAGGATAGCATGTACATAACGTGGATATTAAATCAATCTCCGACGCAATACAGTCCTGGCATTCATGGAAGATTCCCTTTAACTCATAAAGAGGAATGGCGCATGAATCAGCGGAATAATACAGATAACCGTTTCGTTCTTCTCCATACTCATATGCCATAGGAGAGAGGAAATTCTCTGCAACTGTTTTTTCAACTGCAAATTCTATGGAATCATTTTCTGTCTGACCCTCCCGATTTACAAAGTATATCCCATTACGAACCTTACAGGCACTTTCTCCTTCTGATGGCGGTGGACATTCTCCAAAGTATTCAGGTAGGCTGATCCGTCCGTGATGTTTGATTTCTTCCATCTGTTCCACAAGCTGCGCTTCTAAGCGGCGGCTGAATTCCAATCTCTTTTGCAGTATTTCATAAAGAGGAATATCCATGGTATTATCTTTCCCATAGTAAAGATATTCTCCATCCTCATTTCCAGCTTCGACAGCCTTAGCCGATATCGTCTGTTCTGCCTTCTCTTTTCCAATTACAATTCCTTCCCCATGCTCTGCATAGATGTAATACACATTCAAGGCAATCTCGACACATGTATTGATATTGCCCCAAATAGATGCTCCCTGTGGCTGCTGCATACTTTTATACCTCCTGTTTTGATTCGATTTTACCATAATTATAAAGTTGTATCTACCACATGTGTAGATATCTTATATTTTATTCTCTCATCCCACATAATAATAGTGTGGAAAGTGAGGATCATAACATGAAATTAAACGATCATTTAAAGCAACTTCGTACCTCCAAAAATCTCAGTGTTTACAAACTGGCCCGTATGACCGATGTATCGGAAAATCACATTCGTTCCATTGAAAAAGGCAACTCTCAGCCATCTGTCTTAACATTAGAAAAGCTGCTGACTGCCCTCGGAACAAACCTTGCGGAATTCTTTAACGAAGAACAATCCGTTCTCTACCCCACTGAAATGGAGCAGGAACTGCTTCTGGCAGTTCGACGCTTAGATCCGGAACAGACCAAAGCGTTAATCCAGCTGGCAGCTTTGATGAATCGGGATGAGAAAAATCCGCTTTAACGCTCCAGCATCTGTCCCAGCCCCCAGGCCCCAAACAATTGATTGATCGCAAAAGGCCGCTCCGGTTTGTGGATTCGACCTTCGACTTCATCGAAAAACCTCCTTACTTTTAATGCTCAAATCCTTTATCCTGATTCTTCAAATACCACTCTTTTTGACCTTCTTTGGAAAGCTGGAGTGTTCCCGACCTTCGCCCTTCTGCAAACTCTTCTTTGGAATCCGTCACCCCTGCAAGTATCTCCAGACTCTCTAATACAATCTGTTCTGCATAAATCGCTTTCCGGTCCTGGATGTACTGCATTGTCCGCATTTCACCCTCCAGCCGGATCACCATGCGCACGCCGCTTAAAACTCGGTTTGCCAGTACCTTCCTGGCTTCTTTCTCATATCCTTCTGCTTTTTGAGCCAAGTATGTTGTATCTGTAGAATAGAAAGCAGCCTGGCCTTTCTTTGCTTCACAGTAGGCTTCCACCGCATCTCTCACCGGTTGACAATGGCGGATCATATCTTCTACTACCGCATCTACCTGCATTTTCGCCTCTGGTGAAAGCAATTGATAGGCAATCCTTCCATTTTCCGGCATGGCTCGCCGCAGCTTCAGCAAACGGCTTCCAAGATCATTTACTGCTTTTTCTGAAAACGCCAATTCACAGTCCAATTCCTTTTCCAGCGCTTTGCTGATCTTTTGATATCTGCCAGGCTTTAATCTGCGCAAATACCGTTCAAATTCGTCTACCATCTCATCGGTAATCTGTCTCATGGCGCGCAGGTTCTCATCTTTTTTCTGTCCATATAAGCGGATTTTATCGGCAAATGTGTCTTTTATCATCTGCCTGCGTATCGCCGCCGGAATCGCCGGCGGCACATATGGATTCTTCGCCCGAATCGAAGTGTCCCAGAATACCACATGAATATGAGGATGCGTTTTTTCTCCATGAACGGCGCAGGCCCATTGAAGGTGCTCCCTTTTCATCCTGTTTTTTTCTGCAATCGTCAGGATATGATTTTCAATATAGCGCTGCCAGCTTTTCTGATCGTATAGAAGAAGTTCTTTGGCCGTCTCCTCCGAAAAAGACACCACACTGCGGTACATGGTGATATTCTTTTTTGAATTGGCATAGACCAGCCTTGCAATCTCTTTCCAGTCTTTAAATTCCTGGATGGGCCCCGGCTGCATCTTCCCAAACAATCCGTGACACATACCTTCATTCTTCAGTACTCTGGGCCTGGTTGCAATGTAGCGGATATGAGCGTAATTTGCTTCTGGCGTATCTTTTCGGTTCGGGCTCCGGTGGCGTTGTTTGTAAATTAGTATGGAAATAATTCTTCTCCTTCTTTTACAACATTACCGCTTCAAATTCCATCTTACTCCTATCTTTCATGCTCCTCATTGGCGATAACTTCATCAGCATAAGACGCATATACATCCTCGCTCATGTTTCTCTCTTCCATACCAGAAAATCCTTGATCCATATGATCCCATGTTTCCTCTCTTTCGCTGACCTGGTAAAAACGCTCATTTTCTCTGTCATACGCATAGACCTGATCGGAAAGAATATCTCCTTCCGGCACGGACTCATCATTCACTGACCTTACCGTGGACTGTAGTTCCTCCACATTTATTTCTCCATCGTCTTTCATCAATAACACTTCGTGAATACTACTGGGTAAAATGAAGTAATTTCCCTGAAATTTATCTCCAATTGTTTTTAAGATATCCGGATAGAGAATTGTTGCAGCACCATTCACGATATTGCTATTGGTGAGATAATAAAAACGTTTTTCCTTCATTTCTTCCGGATATTGCTCAGGTACAGGTTCTGCCCTAAAAAGAAATTGACCAGCATCTGCTATGATAAACGGATATTTCTTCATATTTTGTTCCAACGCAGCCTGATACAACTGTTCCTCACGAATCCCCCAAATATCCAGCATTTTGTTTGTTACCTTTACGCTTTCAAATCCGTCCCTGTTACTTGCAACCTCAATCCGGTAAACAACTGCAAGATCTGTTTCCGGAATTTTTCTATGTGTGATTACTTGAAGCTGGCTCTGATTCCTTTCTGCATTAAGAATCTGAACAGAAAGCCGCTCCTTGATCCCTTCAAAAGAATTCAAGTTGATTGCTTCCATTTTGTTCAATTGCTTTTCCGATTTTCGCACCGTCGCCGCGATGTCTTTCATAATGGGTTCCATATCTCCCGTACCCATGTAAGCCACATATGCCTTATCCAAAAAGATATTGGTCGAGTATTCTCTATCCGGTTTACTAAGAACCAGAGCGTCCACTTCCTCAAATAATTTATTTTCGGTTTGCTCAATCTTCATGTCGATCTCTGGGTCCATTTCACCCAAATAGTCCTTGATATGACCCAATACATAACTCTTAAATTCTTCGTAATTCATATAGATCCCTCCTGGAATTCGTTTTTTCTGGTTATAATTTATCTGCCAAATGCATCAGAAAATCGGTATCATACAAAAAGCTGTTGATCTGGAAGTCTTTCTTCTGCATATAATCGACTCCCAGAACAACAGCTTCTGATACCATATGTTCCATTTCCTCCAGACTCCTCCGGTCTGCAAGATGAATCAATACCTTTACCAGCAGGAAAAACATGGCCGCATTGATTTTCCCTGTCTTCATTAACATTTTTGCCAGACGATCTGTACTGTGATCACTGATGGCTTTGATATCCTCCACATGATAGACCGCTGTGATCTCCTGCCGGATTATTCTGGCAATGAAGTCTACCTGTTCTTCATAACCATTTACCTTCAGTCCTTCTTCCACAAAGTTCCGGATTAATTCGGAAGTCGTCGTATGTTCCCTGGCAGCCAGCTTGTCCAGTGTTTTTAATGTTTCCGAGGGAAAATTCACAGAACGCTTTTGGGTTTTCTGATTCAATCTTCATCATCTCCTTCCGGAAAAAGATCAAACAGGCATAATTGATCCGAATCCATTCCCCGGCCTCCATTTACCCACCAATCGTAGAGTTCCTGTCCCGTTTTCCAGCCATGGCGGCTCGGCGGTTTGTTCTCCACACATTTCTGAAATGCATTGAGGTACATGCGTTTAAATTCCGGATTCTTCTCCAGTTCATACTTATTATCTACCATCGGACAGCCCACACAGCCAATTCTCTTGTGCCCTTCCTGATACAAAGGATTGGTAACAATCTGGTATCGGTCAATAAATTCCCACACCTCCGTTGTCGTCCAGTCAATGATCGGATTCACAATTACTTTTCCTTTCACCTGGCAGATTTCCATCAGTTTCCGTTTTGCATCGTTATCATTTTGCAGCTTAATCCGATCCTTCGTAGTCCGCTGGATCTCATAGGCCGCCCGATTCTGTTTTCTCCTGGCGCTTTCCTCCCATCGCACTCCGGTAATAATATACCGGTTGCAGTTCTGCGATTCTTTCGGCACATTACAACACCAGCGCCGGTGACGCAGCGGCGGCCCTTTTAGCGGAATCAATTCCCAAAAGGTGGTCCGCTTTCCTTTATAAGTGGGATAACTGACCGTATAGGAAATTCCCAACTTCTCCCACCGTTTTTTCTCCCTTCTCACGTAATATACGGTTTCCGGATAGTCCACTGTCGTATGGTTATGTACAATTTCAAATGGTACACCTGACAGATATGCCAGCTGCTTAATCACATTGGAATCTTTTCCTCCACTGTCACACACCACAAAACCTCTCGGGTCATTTAGTATTGCCCGATCAGCTAATACTCGGATTCTTTCAATCGCAACCTCTACTTTATCAACTTCACCAAACAATGTAATATCGTCGAGGATAAGACACCTCTTTCATTGCTCGCTGTCTCTTTTCTTGTCATTAAGTCTCGATATCCTTGAAGTTCCAACCATAACCCGCAATTTATACGGGAACCCCGTTGCAGGCTTTGCCTGCAAGCTGTTTTACCGGCGGGTGGAACCCGCCTATTCCTGCCTTAAGCCAAAATCAAAGATTTTGTTCCTAAGTTTTTGATGTCCCGCAAGCGGTCCATCATTCGCTGCGCTGCTTTCAAAAGCGGAAAAGAATATGGTCGGCGCCCTTACCTGTACTCCTCCTCTCCGAGCATTATTCCTAACGCTCATAACCGTTTTCCTCACTTTCGTATAGATTTACCATTGCTATCCCATCTTGAAACTGGTGATCTGCTGGTATGATTCCCTCCTGGTACAAAGAGACTGCCCTGTCTGCTCCAACAATAATATGATCAAATACCTTTATTGCCAATGCACCGAGCGCATCCCTCAATTGATTTGTAATAGCAATATCCTGCTCGCTTGCCTTCAATGAATTCCCCGGGTGGTTATGAGCCAAAACAACTCCTACTGCGTCTAGCTGAAGCACTCTTTTTAAGAGTTCACGGGTAAAAAAAGGTGACCGGTCCACGGTCCCTTCCGCAACTTTTTCGCAGGATATCACCCCACAACCGGAATCAAGATATGCACAAAGGATCATTTCCCGTTCCCTGTAATATGCCAGTTGCGAAATAAAATATTCTTTCGAACGCTCACTGCCACTTAGTATGATCCGTTCCTCCCACTCGATTTTCCTCAACGATTGATATGCATTTAAAAATTCTCTTAGCTGAACGATCTTTTTATACTGCGCTTCCGTCACCCCCGCCGCAATCGGGTGGTCAACGATATGCAATAAATCAAACTGCTTGGAATACTCCTCTATTTTCCTTTTACTGATTCCGGTGATCCGGCTGAATCCGTCCATGAAATGTTCCCGGCTGGTTCGGACTGTCTCCATGATACATCCCTTCCGTCATATGACTCCAACATGGCAATTGCCTCCAATTTTCTCTCAGTCTCTACTGACAGCCCCAGCACAGGATATTCCCTAAGCAAAGCAGTGAATGGATACTTCTCTAAAAAAGTCTCCATTTCTGTCTTTTCTTCTTCATCAACCTCTAGCAGTGAAATCAAGAGATCGGCCAGCAATATCTCCATATGCTTTTTCCCTATCTTTGTTTCCCCTGTTCCTCCCATCACCGTTCCATTTCCTCCCCCTTCTTTTCCTCCTGTTCCTGCTCTGGAAAATGGTAGTATTCCATCAGATCCTGGTTAAAATCCTTCAAGTGCGGTGTCTGAATCGCCGTCCAGTAACCCAGTTTCTCATATTTCTTTTTCATTTCTTCCGCTTTTACCTGACCATGATTATGCGGCGTCCCATCCGGCAGATGGCCCTCGCTGTCATTGTCATAGCAGAAAACAATCTCCTTAATCTCCGGGTGGTTTTTCAAAAAACGTTCCAATGCGCGATCCGAAAGGCAGCCCTCTGAGATACGGTAATCCTTCGTCCAATCAATCCCAAACCGCTTACACAATGTAGCGTGACTAATGGCATCAATCGGTGCTTCAAACTCGTATACCCGTTTGCTTCTGCCAGGCATAAGAAAACCATAAGTCTTATCAGAATTTTCAACATCCTGTCGGAATCCCCCATGGAGTTTCATTTCCCTCAGAGAACAATAACGGGGCGTATCCTCCTGATCGTAGCCCACGAATGCACAGTTAATATATTTCTTCCCATTGATCTCCTGTCTCACTTGAAAAATCCTGCCCTGATCCATCAACGCATAGACAATATCCTCATCCAGTTTCCGATCGCTTACCAGATATAATGCGGCCCGATTATTATTTCTATCACGGGGCGGCAGAACCATCTTCTTCGTTTTCTCTTTAACGGGTTCCGCAACCGTAAACGTGGAACCGTAAGCGCGGCTTCCCAGGACGCTCTCCATGGCTTCCACCTTGCTCAGTCCAAAGTATTCCATGGCAAATTCAACGATATTTCCATGTTTCCCCGTTGTGAACCAGTGAAATCCACGGCCATGCTTAAATAAATACAACCCACCGCTGTTCTTTACGTGGACCGTATTTGCATCACCCTTTTCAAGAATCAAACCATTTTCTACTGCAAAATCAATGATATTCGTATTGTAAATTTTTTCGACCTCTTCCTTTGTAAATGGCATCGGTTTCTGTTTAGTAACCATGTCAACCTCCTCATTGTTCCATACAATCCTCATAAAAACTCTCTGATTTACTTTCTAGCACTTCATCAACAGGAGTATCTTCGGGCCGCTTATCTTCTTCCATCTGAAATTCAAGTTCCAGAGCCAGATGAACCTGTTCTTTTAATAATTCTCTTAACTTTTCCTCATCTTTAAATGGTTTGGACAACTCCAGCTTTGCAGCCTTTAACTGTTTCTCCAAATCTTCCAGCTTCACTTCCATATCCAGTTTTAGCTCATCCAACCTTCCGATCGTATTCTCAATCCTTGTGATATTTCCCAAACTAGATGGACCTGCGGTAAAACCGTATATGCCTTTTCCAGTCAGTTCAACATTAATGATGCCGCTAATGCCACGAGTCAAAGAGATCGTAAATCCCGCGTAACTTCCAATCACCAAAGTGTCTCCCTCACTTTTTCCCAGTCTCCAAAACAGGAGTTCCAAATGATCACTGGCTTCACTCCTGCCTCTGTGGGCCTTATGTTCTAAAGTCATAGAAAAATCCACTCTCTTGTTTTTGTGGTAGCGTTCTACATCGACTCTGTATTTTTCAATCTGATCCCGACATTTCTCGATCCGGCTTGGATAACTGAAAATCACATCATTTTGAAGCTCCTGGTGATTGGCTTTCCAGGAGGCTTTCAGTGTCTGTAAGCGATAAATTTCATTATCTACTTCCATTTTATGTTTCATCCTGGGATCTGCAGCCAATGTCTTAAACTCTGCATATTGCAGTACCGTTTCATCGATATCCTCACAGCTTCTGGCCGCTGAGCGTCCCGTCATAATCTGGCTGATATACTTCTGCTTCTGCTCTAAAATCTGCCACAGATAAGCGTCAAACGTCTGCTCCGTAATATAGTTAAAAATGGAAATCTCCTCATTTTCATTTCCCTGCCTAAGAATACGGCCATTTCTCTGTGTCAAATCAGCCGGCCTCCAAGGCACATCGAGATGATGCAGCGCAATCAATTTATCCTGTACGTTCATGCCAGCTCCCATCTTTTCCGTACTTCCTATCAGGATCCGGATCTCCCCTGTCTTCACCTTTTCAAACAGCTCTGCCCTCTGTATATCCGTATTATAATCATGAATAAAGGCAATCTCCTCATCCTTTACACCCGCAGCCGTCATCTCCTCTTTTAGCGCCTGATAAAAGCTGTAGCTGCCATCCGGTTTCGGTGTCCCCTTATCGCAGAAGATCAGCTGTGTAGACTTTTTTTCTGCAGTTTCATGGTAAATAGACGCTACATTTTGGGCACATACGTTCAGTTTGGTATTCGGGTTGTAAGAAATACTAAAATCCAGGATCCTTGGATCAATGGCTAATAGCCGGGCCTCATTCGTCAGTTTCAAAAAGTTGTCTTCCGTACTGTCCACTCTCCCGTTTCGGATATCCTCTGCCCGCATGACGAGTTCCGCCATTTTTTCTTTCTGTTCCGGTGTAATCATGGTCTTTACTGCCTGAAATGCTCCGGTCCTCAGCTTTGGAACCGGTATCTCCGGAAGCATATCCGTTGTTTTGATATCGGCAACCAGAGTAAACATAGACATCAGTTCTGGAAGATTGTGAAAATGGGCAAACCGGCTCTTCATCTGGTACCCGGTACCCTCCGGTCGAAGCTCCAGGGAAGATTCCACAACACCAAACGTGCTTGCCCAGGAATCAAAGAGAAAAATACCTCTCGATCTTAATTCCGATGGCTGCAGCGCTTTCTGCATCACATACAACTCACTCATAGAATTTGTAACCGGCGTACCCGTTAAATAGATCAGTCCCTTCTCCCCAGTAATCTCATTGATATACTGACTTTTCATATACATATCCATGGCCCGCTGGCTGCTCTTTCCTCCTACACCGGCAACATTCCGCATTTTAGTAAAGCTGTAGTTGTTTTTATAAGTATGAGCTTCATCAATAATCAGGCAGTCCACGCCCAGCTGCTCAAAATTGATTGTATTGTCTTTTTTATCTTCATTAAATAAATAGTCATAGCGGAATTGCAGATTTTTCTGAAATGCACAGAGCTGTTTTAAGGTCCAGCTTTTCCCCAGCCTTCCTTTTTCGTCTGCAATTGCATCGCTGATCTCATTCAACTCTTCCTGAATCGCCGAAAGCTGTTTTTCCTTCGACAGATTGATTAATTCAAAGCTGCTGTGAGCCATGATAATCGCATCGTAATCTCCTGTCGCAATCCGGCTGACAAAGCGTCTCCGGTTCTTCCTCTCCAAATCCTTTTTCGTAGCAACCAAAAGGTTATCCTGAGGATAGAGTTTCATATAATCTGCGGCCCACTGCCCGACTAAGTAATTGGGTACGGCAATCAGCGGCTTATGGCAGACTCCCAGACGTTTTCGTTCATGCGCAATCACAACCGCGCTGAACGTTTTGCCTGCTCCTACTTCATGGGCTCCCAGAACATTCGTATTTCCATAAATCCCACGGGCAATTAAGTCTCTCTGATTTTTTCTCAAGTGGATGGCGCTGTTTAAATCAGGAAACATTAAGCCGTCTCCATTAAATTCTCTGGGCCGGATATTATTGAACCGATCGTTATAGAGCTTCGTAAGCGCATCTCCCCGTTCCGGTTCCTCAAACAGCCAGCTTTCAAATTCCTGCTTCATCTGTGCCTGCTTTTCCCTTGCCAGAAGGGTCTCTGCGCGGTTTAACACGTATTTCACTTTATCTTCCCCGGTGTAAGAGTCCACATATTCTACCCGGTCTTTCACCTCCACGGTCCTCAGATTTAAGGATATCTCCAGGATTTCATAAGCATTTTTCCTTGCGGTTCCATAAGTTGCGTTGACGCATACGGAATTCGGTTCCGCACTTTTTCGGGTGATGTGATACTCTCCGGTATAGGGAGCAAATTCAATTCCGATGCCAGAACTTCCGCCCTGCAGATAACTCGGCGTCTCAAACTTTTCGTACATAAATGCTTCATAGTACTCGGTCGGTATCCAGGTGGCTCCCAATGTAAAACTGATATCCTCCGGTGTCAGCGGCTGCGGCTGAACCTGTTGCAGTGCTTCCACATTGCGGTTAAATCGCTCCGGTTCTTCTTTTGCGTAGAAAACAGCTTCCTTCAGCTTATCTTTTACGTAACCGCTCAAATACTCTTCCGCTATGACCCAGCCTTTATAGGGTTTCCCATCATAGGCAGCCGGATCCTGATAAATTCTCGTCCCCAATTCTGCAATGATCTCATCCTTGCTGAAATTTTCATGATCAGGCGTGTGGTATAGATACTGTATATAATCCAAATCAATACGGCCTTTCATGTTAATGGATAACTGAAGCGCTTCTTCCGCACTATCTGCCCGTTTCGGAACCATTTTCGGTCTCACTGTTGCCTGATAGAATACAATAGCCTTTTGATACTCTCCTTTGATCTTTTTTCTGTCTTCGTCCTTTTTGGGGTCCTCAATGGAACGAAGCAGTGGACTGTCACTATCCTTTGCAAAAGCAGTTATATTGGCAAATGAGTTCACATACCCATATCTGGCAGTAAACCGGTCATATACCAGATTCAGTTCATTTAAATATCGTTTCAAACCGATGTCAAAGTCCGCAGGGTATCCGTCATCAATCCGTTCCTCTTCTGTCCTGGATTGGAAATTAATTAAGTTCCATAGTGCGTCCTTTATCTCCAGAAGCCCTTTTATCCGTTCTTCCTTCATTCCACCGATGGCCTGCAAATACATTCTGGAATCTTCCCGATAGTACAGCTTGTCTTCGATCAGGGCATAGCAGCCATTCTTCACCTCAGGTCTTGCCGGAAGCCAGTCTTTCACTTCCGAATCACCATCCACTGCAAGCTCTGTATCGGGCTCCCGATAAACTGCCTGCAGCTTCCCCACTGCATTGTTAAGCAGCTCTTCCAGAGGCTGATCTTCAAAAGGAAGGCAGCTTGTAGTAGCCTCATTCGCATACATACTCGCGTCAAATGCCATTGTTCCCAGTATCATTTCCGGATGATCGATGAAATAAGAATTGACAGGAACACCATTTTCATCTTCCTCGATAGAAAGCCAGTTAATCTCCCTTTTATCCGGAACAATCTCCTGTTCCCGTTTCTGTAAAAACAAAATATCCGTCGTCGCTGTCGTTCCTGCAACTTGATAAAATGCATTTTTCGGCAGACGGATCGCTCCAATCAACTCTGCACGCTGCGCGATGTAGCTTCGGATCGAAGAATTTTTCTTGTCCAGGGTAAACTTCGATGTAATAAATGCAATGATTCCACCAGGACGGACTAAATCCAGTGTCTTTGATAGCGATAGGTAATCCTTTGAAGTTATCTTCGGATTTTCCCCCGCTCCACACCGTGCGTGCGACTTTCACCGCACACGGCGTTCCACCGTTTATGATTCGGTATTAACTAAAGTAAACTTACAATTTTCGAGCAGTAAAGAAACTCATTTTAATATTAGATGGCTTGCATATTTGCCAGTTGGCGTAGCTTGTTCAGCTTTGCCTTTTGTTCGTAGGTGAGCTGTAGTTGTGAGAGGTAAGCCTTGATTGTTTCTTCTTTTGTTGCGTGTAGCAATCGGTGTATATCCTTGTGTAAAATAATCAAGTTTTCGTATCTGTCGTCTCCACCTTGACTGACAGGCTTTTTGTGGTGACAATGAATTTCGTGTAATTCCAGTATTTTCCCTGTAATTGCACATTTTCCGTACTGTGCCACATAGAGAGAAATTCGGTTATCCATATACTCAACACTTCGACCTACTTCCTTTGTTCTCATAAGGAGAAGCATTGTTCTGGTATCTATGCCAAGATTTTTATGAATTTCTCGTCTGCCCTCTGACGTGTATTTGCCTACCGATTTTTTCTTCCACATTGGATTTTTGTGCTTAACATAAGCAACGGGTATCAAAGGTTTGCCACTATAGAATCTGATTTGTTTGCTTTTTCCGTATTTCTTTTCAATGAACGAAAATCCTTTGTAATCTCCTTTTGCGGAAAGTGCCTTTCGCTTTAATTGGCTTAGTTTCACAACATCAACTTCTCGCCCCATATCTGCGAAATCCGAACTCACACAGGTTGCAATCTGAAAATAGTTATGCATACCCATAATCATAGAATTGTATTCGTTGATAAGAGTAGCTCGTTCCTCATCGTTTTTGGGATGTGCTATCTTTTTGATTTGACCTTTCAGTTTGTCCGTTTCTCGGCGCTTTGCTTTGTCGCATATATGCGATTTGACAACATAGGACGCCCCTTTTTTCATAAGAGTGAGCTTAAACCCAAGAAATTCCGAATAGCCTTTTTTCAGATTGACGATTTTAGACTTTTCTTCGCTGATTTCCAGCTTCAATCGCTCCTGAAGCCACGCCTTCGTTGCATGATATGCTCTGTCGGCATCTTTTCGGGTAGCGCAAAATATCTTAAAATCGTCAGCGTATCTTACCATGTGCATCTCTTTTAATCCCGATTTACGAAATGCGTCATAAGCTCGCCCTCTGTGGATTGCTCCTGTTTTCGTGATATGGTCACGAACATTATGGGCAGGTTGTTTCTCCCACTGGCTTATTATCCACCAGTCCAGTTCATTAAGAACAATGTTGGACAGTAGAGGCGATAGGATTCCGCCTTGCGGCGTTCCTTTCTGGGGGTAAATTGTGTCGCCGTTTGGCAAAACAATCGGAGCTTTTAGCATCTCCTTAATCACACATAGCAACTTTTTGTCCTGTATTCCTATGTTCCACATCTGCTTTATCAGCTTGCTGTGGTTGACATTATCGAAGAATCCTTTAATATCAATGTCCACAACAAAGTGCAGATGGGATTTTTGCATAAACGCATATGCTTGTGCAATAGCGTGCTCTGCTGACCTGTTCGGTCGAAACCCATTGCTTCTGTCGCTGAATTTAGCTTCACAGATAGGTTCAAGGATTTGCAAAATACATTGTTGGACTATCCTATCCCATATCGCAGGGATACCGAGCGGTCTTAACTTTCCGTTCGGTTTTGGAATTTCAACTCTTCTTACTGCTTTGGGTTTATACCATTGGAGTTTCTTTCTCACAATTTCAACAAACTTTGTTTCGGGAATCTTTTCAATATCCTTAATCGTTAGCCTGTCTATTCCGCTTGTATTGCTTCCAGAATTGCGTTTTATGTTTCGATAAGCAAGGCGAATGTTTTCTTCGCTCTCAATGAGTGGCATGAGATTATTGAAAATCTTCCCACGCCCGCTATCTGCGTACAATGTGTCAAGCGTATTTTGCAAGTCATAATACTCCAAATGGCGTATTTTTGAGTTCTTTTTCTGCTTCGTAGTTGTCACAGGCATCTCCTCCTTTCGGATTTGATTTTCTTTGTCATACTCGAAGCTGTGAATGTTTACTTTGTTATTATTTGAAAATCATAAACGGCTAATGGCTGTTCCTCCGTTTACATTACAGAAACATCAACGGTCGTGCCATCGCTCTCACAGAAAACTCACGCAGTTATGATTTCCTGCGTTAACTAACCTTTGGTTAGCTTTTCTGCTTTCCTCGTTCCAACAATTCTATCTATACATATACCCGTAGGTGTCCTCTCTGAACCTGTATGCTTGATCCCGCCTGTAACGGCATAGGGTATTTCATATCTTCGATTTTTACTTTACCCCACATACTATCCCTCTGGATAACTGCACATTTCTATACAGCCTACTTATAGACCCTTACATTCGAGGATTCGTCAGACTTTTTACGGTCATTCTCACCATAGATATTTTGTAGACCTCCGGCATATAGGCTACACCATCCACCGCTGGACAGCTTTCGTTGCGGTGTTCACACAGCCGCAAGACGGTAGCTCTCTGCCGACTTCACCGAGCTTCTGAACATCTGCCTTTTGAGCAGAGCCAGTCGGAGTATCAAGGTTGGCGTTTCTGGGCGTTACCCCATCATTCCACCAATCGAATTGTTAGTTTGCAAATATACTGTTTCACCTCGCTTTCCAATTTACACCTAAGCTTTTCACTTAGGAACGAGTCGCACCGATAAAATAGTCATGGATTCGGAATCCATATCGGTCATACCGGCGGTCACTGATCTTAATAGAGTTAAATGGAATATTCCCCACCGCCACATCAAAGAAGTTATTAGAAAATTCTATATCCTCATATCCCTTTATCTCGATATAGGCGTTGGGATATAATTCCTTTGCAATGCTTCCCGACAGCCGGTCAATCTCTACCCCATAAAGAGCCGATTTTTTCATGCTGTCTGGAAGAACCGAGTAGAAATTTCCGGTTCCCATAGCGGGATCTAAAATATTTCCTTTTTGGAATCCAAACCGTTCTAAAGCTGCATAAATATGTTTAATAATCTGCTGTTCGGTATAATAAGCTGTCAGAGAAGATTCTGCAGCACTCCGCATTTCGTCCTCATCGAGAAGGTTCTGCAGGGTATCGTATTCCTTTTCCCAGCCGCGTTTTTCTGGTGTCAGTGCGTTGGCAAGCCCTCCCCAGCCTACGTATTTAGCAAGGGTAAGCTGCTCTTCCGGCGTTGCATGGCGGCCTTCCTGTTTTAGTGTTTTTAACAGGCGAATCGCCTCGATATTGTTTCGGCATTTTTCTTTCGGACCGCCATCGTATAAATGGTGATTTTCGGAATAGACGTAGTTATATCTGACTGCAGGCGGTTCTTCTGTGACTGATTCTTCTTTGGTTGATTCCTCTTTGGTCGATTCTTCTTTGGTTGATTCTTCTTCGTCTGTTTTTTCTATTGTCGATTTATCTTTATTTGATTCTTCTGTAGTCTGTTCCTCAGTGACTTGTTTTTCTGTAACTGATTCTTCTCTACTTGATTTTTCATCTTTTCCCTTAGATGCTGGTGGTTCTTTGATGACTGGTATTTCTATCGCGGTTTTATCTGGAATCACTATTCTCGTTTCTTCAGGAAGTTCCCCCAGAATACCGCCCACGTCATCGGTATTCTCATCAACTAATCCGAATTTGAAAAGGCTAATCTGGGAATCGCTATCTTTCTCAAAATCTCTTCTATCTCTTACACTTCGCTCTGCAAGATCTGCTACTGGATACAAAATCGTATCCGTCAAAATCTCCCTATAATACTGCCGGTTCTCTCCATCGTTGTATCTTCGTGGTACAAAAAAAGCACGCCCCGATGAACCTTTCTCTCCATCAGACCGTGCTGTTTCTCTGTCTTCTATTCTGTTTATCTCATCTGGCAGACTACTTCCCGAATAATCACTTCTTCCGCTGTCATCATTAAAAGATTCATGTGTGCCGCCCGGTTCATCATGGTTCCATTCACCGGCATCGGCTGATTCTCCAATAATTTCTGTATCAGCTGTTCTTTCCGCTCCTCCGCTTCCTCGTCTACTTTCGTTATCATCCGGTTGATTTCTCCCCTCAGGATTAACTCGGTCATCCGTTCCGGATGGCATTCCATCATGAACTCCTTCCAGATTTTCCCGTATTTTCCGGTCGGTATCTGGTCGTACTGTTTCTCCTTTGAAATGTTCAGGTTCGGATACAGCATTCCATCTTCCCTCTCGGTGTATTCCAGAGGCATTAAGGCTTCTCTGCTCATATAAGCGGCTCCTTTCTTCCTTGATATTCTCTATTTCCTGATAAATCTGCCTCAAAACCGTTCGCGCAGCTGCTGTCGAACAGGCACCCAGCTGCATAAATAATTCCAGGCTTCCATAATGGCTGATATGGTTAAAAGCATCTTCACTTATGATATCCGTGGAAAGACCACATTTCTTTAATACGATATAGACAGCGCTGTTTTGAACGTATGTGGCAAATTCATCTTTCACAGCCTCCAGTGGCGCTCCATATAAGATTGATTCCGGTTCCCGCACCGCAAAGCCTTCCATATAAAGGTTCAATATTTTTTCTGTTTGCTGCATAACCATCTGAACCAGTGCTTCTTCAATACTCTTTCCGGCAGTTCCATATTTCTCTTGAAAACGCATCAGCAGATCAGATTTATACTGATTTTCTACTTTCCAGATCAGTTCCATCGTCTTCTGAAGGCTCTCCAAGTCTCCATGCGTATCGGCAAAATCGAAATAATACGTTAATCTTGCTTTCGGATCGCTCATATCCAGCACGGCAATCGCTTTTGAGTGTTTATTGACATAGCGGCCGGTTCTGATATTCCAGTCCCTCATTGTGGCAATCAGCCCGGCCTCCGGTCTCTGCATATACACCAGCACATTTTTATCGAAAGACAGCTTATAAAATTTAGCTGCGCTTGCCAGAAGTCCGATCCATTCCTGCGGGTTCTGGGTCAGCATTTTGACAGCGTTTTGATAAAGTTCACATAAATCAGTTGCTCTTGACAACGGTCTGCTCCTTCATCTCGTCTTTGGAAAAATATAATTCCAAAGCCTTTTCAATGGTCTCTTCAATCTCCTTCTTACTTTGAACGGGTGTAAAATAGCGTGAAATAACAGTCGGCTTTAATCGAAAAGTTTTATGCTTTGCTATTTCTAATATTTCACTTTTCTGCCCTGACAAAATCTCTGCTATCGTTTTCTCCGTGAGATTGCCTTCTTTCGCATAAGAATGGAACAGTGCAGCTTTTGTTGTATCCAGACGATATCCACCTTGTAAGTATTCTTCCAGTATTTCCTGATACGCTGTGTTTTCGATAAAAGAAAGATCATAGGCCGCGAGAAACGTGATCTCTCCCTGGTCAAACCGTTCTAATAAAGGTGGAATCAATCCAGCGATCCGGACATATTTGGCAACCTTATCCCGGTTTAATCCATACTTTTCTCCCAGCTTTTCATCGGTCCGAAACCTCGTCACAGTTTTTGACACAGTTGATGCTTCGTTCTCTGGCGTTTCACCATTCTGCGACCTCGTCACAGATTCTGACACGGTTGAAGCACCTGCGTTATCATCAGAATTTAGTAACTCATCTAATTCATTTAACAGGTCTGTACGTTTCCCCTGACTTTTTAAAGCATCATAATGCTGCTTCAAACAAAACGCGCGCTCAGACTCGCTTAAATCAGAGAAAGAACGCTGTCTTAAATTCGTCTCCGCCATAATCAAAACAGCCTCTTCATGCGACAGGTTCTCCTTTATCACCACAGGTGCTTTCTTTAAACCTGCCAGGATTCCCGCATTCCGCCTGTTATAACCGCTGAGGAGAATATATTCCTCCCTCCTATGCCACAAAATCAACGGCTGCAAAATACCATAATTTCTTATGCTGTCCACCATATCTTCCAGGCGTTTTCCTGTATAGAGTTTAAATCGGTGATCGGAAAATGGCTTCATCTGATCAAACTCCATCTCTAGTTGTTCTTTTGAAGCAGCAGAAAATTGGTTCCTTTCCGTTAATACTTCCGACACTCCTGGTTTCTCTGGTTCCCCCTTTATCGGGAAATCCAAAACATTATCTGCACTTTCCAGACTGATTGACAAAAGCGAACTCTTTGTAGGAATTTTCGGAATTCTAGTTGCCACTGTCGATCACCTCCTGCGCAAATCTCTCATATGCCACGGCTGCCGGGTTCGCCGGTTCCAGTTCGCAGATTGTCATTCCAGCATCCACGGAATCTGCAACCCTGACAGAACGCGGTATGGTATTAGAAAAAATATGTACCTTTTCTCCCAACGAGTTCTCCACCTGACTTTTCACTCGCTTGGAGACCCTGGTCCTCTGATTGTCCATCGTAAAAAGGATTCCTTCTATTTTCAAGTTCTTATTGCATCGGCTCTGTATCTTATGGTAAGCCCGTAGAAACGCGCTCATTCCCTCTGCCGCCAGCGTCTCAGATTGCAGCGGAATAATAAGACTGTCCGCACAGATCATAACATTAATCATTGGAATTCCCATCTTTGGCATACAATCAATGATAATATAGTCATAGCTGTCTCGAATGGTATCCACGAACTCTTTTAGTTTGTACTCACAGAACGTAGCATCACTCATCAGCTTTTCAAAGTTATCGAGTTTCTCATTGGCAGGTATTAGGTGAACACCGTTTTCTGTCTGAATGACATACTCGCCTGCCTCCGGCAATGGCTCATCCATTACCAGCCTTTTCAGAAGATCATAGATAGTAAATGGTAACTGCTCCGGGCACAGCACTCCGGAAAGAAGTGTACTGTGCCTCTGGCCGTCAAAATCAATTAATGCAACCTTGTACCCCCTTTTCGTTAGCAAGTACGAAAGAGTGGTGGCGGTAGTGGTTTTACCCACTCCGCCTTTCTTATTTACGATACCGATTACCTTTCCCATTTTTGTAATTCCTTTCTTGCTGCTTCAAAGTTTGGATAAAAAAGAAAAAACGACACGATCCTCCTCTCATTGGTACTTTACAGTATGTTTTCTCTTCACCTATTCAGATTAAATGGATCAACTGTAGTCAGATATCAGGACTTCAATGCAGACAGCTCTCCTTCATTAATTTTGTCACTGTAATATTCCATTCTCTACTGTTTTTATCCCCTACGTCTGAATTGCTGAATGAATAGAAAATAAGCATAACCCGGTGAAAGCCGCATGGTTGCAAGCTTTTCTGAGGTTATGCTTATTATAACTCAGGCGTTTGCCGGGAATCCGAGGATAAAGGCCAGCAGTATGACGCCGTCCATTCCGATGACCTGAGCGAACGGATCCAGAAATCCGGAGCAGTGTGCAAGGAGTGTCGCATCACCCACGGAAATATTGGCCATCAGCCAGATGATGAGTCCCGCCGGTGCCGCCACTACGATGGCACGGCCCAGGACGAACAGGGTTCTGTCAAAGATCGAGCGGACGATAACTTTTCCGATCTGCGGCTTCCGGTATGGCGGCAGCTCCAGCGTGAAGGAAGATGGAACGCCTTTTAATACCGTGGCGGACAGAATCTTCGAGATCAGAAGTGTCATGAGCACTCCCAGAACGATGACTCCGGCCAGAATTGCAGCGGACAGGACTGAGGAGAATGCCCCGGCAGCGCTTCCTACGAAAAACATGGTAATAATGGCGATCATCGTCGGGAAACGTCCGTTACAGGGCACGAAGTTATTGGTAATCATGGCGATCAGCCGCTCCCTCGGAGAATCGATAATACGGCATCCGATGATTCCGGCGGCATTGCAGCCAAAGCCCATGCACATGGTCAGTGCCTGTTTTCCGCAGGCGGCACACCGTTTGAAGCACCGGTCCAGGTTAAACGCAACTCTTGGAAGGTAACCGAAGTCTTCCAGCAGCGTAAACAACGGGAAAAAGATTGCCATTGGAGGCAGCATAACCGATATTACCCATGCCAGAACCCGGTAAACGCCATGAACGAGGAGATCATTTACAAGCACTGGCATACCGATGGCGAGAAACAGCTCGCTGATCCGGTCTTCCACCCAGAATAAACCGGTGCTTAAAAGTTCGGACGGGTAGTTGGCTCCCGTAATCGTCAGCCAGAAAACGCCTAAAAGAATCAGAAACATAATGGGGAATCCGGTTGCTTTGCTTGTAAACAGACGGTCCAGAAGACGATCCTTCTTATCATACTTCTGATTCTCGTACACCACCGCTCCCCGGCAGATAAACTCTGCTTTTCGGACAAAGACCGATGCCATGTCATCGCTTACGCGCTTCTGCGTGATGCCCCGTTCCTTCCACTCTTCACGAATTTCCGCCAAAAGGGAGCTTACTTCCAGCGATTCTGCCACTGGAGCGAGATATTTGCGGACGGCTTCCATCAGGTTCTCGTTGGAATCCAGGAGACGGGCGCAGAGCCAGCGGATATTGACGCCTTCGCCAGCCGTCTTCCTTACCACAGGTGTGAGCCGGGCGATGGCCGCCTCGATGTATTCCGGATACCGGATCAGAATCCGCGGCGCCGGATTTTCATCGAATCGTCTGTCTGCTGCCTTTTCTGCTGTTTTTCGAACTTCGTTTTCTATGTCATTTACGTTTTCAGCCGCTGCTTCCATATTTCTTGCTTCTATATCTCTTGCTGCTATGTTTTTTGTTTCCGCCTCTGCTTCCTTTACAGTTTCTGCCGCTTCTGCCTCTTCTGCCTCTTCTGCTTCTTTTGATCCCGCTTCCTCTATTTTCATTTTCGCTTCTGCATTTTCTGTTTCTTCTGCTTCCGCTTCCGCTTCTGCTTCCACTTCCACGTCTTCCACTTCCGCTTCGACTACTGCTTCCATTTCCACGTCTTCCGCTTCTGCTACTGCTTCCACTTCCACGTCTTCCACTTCTGCTTCTACTACTGCTTCCATTTCCACATCCACAGCTTCCGTCTCAGCATATTCGCCCTCCACCACTTCCATATATCGGGCGCTCTCCAGCCTTTTGTTCAGCTCCAGCACGTGTTTCAGGCCTTCATAAATCTGTTCCAGTCCTTTTCCGCTCCTGGCCGCAGTTCCGATAACGGGCACACCCAGGCGCTCCTCCAGGACATCGAACCGGATAGAAATCGATTTTTTCTTAGCCTCATCCATGAGATTGACGCAGACCACCGCCCGACGGTTAGCCTCCAGAATCTGGAGCACCAGATTTAAATTTCGTTCCAGACAGGTGGCATCACAGACAACGATAACAGCGTCCGGATTTTCAAAACAGATAAAATCTCTTGCCACCTCTTCCTCTGTGGAATGGGCCATCAGAGAGTAACAGCCAGGGATATCCACCATAACATATCCCTGCTCTCCGTCGTTTGCATAGCCCTGGGCGTTTGCCACTGTTTTCCCGGGCCAGTTACCGGTCAGTTAATATTAATTACCGGTAAAATATAATCATAAGAAAAAGAAGGGGAAAAATGAACAGAACAGACGAACTATTTTTTGAGATAATTGAGACGTATCAGCGACATGCACAAATGGCGCAAAACGCAAAATACCAGAAGACCCGTGAGATGGCCGAACTGATCCTTGATACGGATATTACTGCAATGTGGTTTTTGACGCAACGAACGTCGGACACCAGATACCGACTAATGTAGGAGACAGGGCGGAGCCATGGGGGAACTGCCACCCTGCGGATTAATAAGCATACTTATATAACGTTTTGCGGATCGCGTTGTGACGCAAGGCAGAAAATTGGGCGGTGATGAGCCGCCCTTTACTATACTCCCATTTCTATATATCCACGTTCAGCAAGATCATTCCTGGCTCTTTCTTTTAGCTGTTCAGATGGCCCATATTCAAGCCATTCCTGGAGAAATTCATAAACAGTCTCTATATTCTTCGCTTCCGTAAATGGCCCCCATTCCAGCACCGAGAAATCATAGATCGACAAGCCCGTCATTTCAATTAAGTAGGTCGAAAAATTCATATATTTATACACGGTTATTTCCTTTCTCCCGGCCTATTACCGGACCGGGGCGGGTTTTATTTATTGCTCTGCTATCATATTAATGTTTAAAATTCCAGCGGCCGCCCATGTATACCATTGCCAAGAATTTTCGTATACCTTAACGATCTCAACATTATCACCACCGATTTTCTCCCATGTCTTTTCAACTTTTTCAACTCCTGTTAGTTCTTTTGTCATTACTGAACCATCATGTACCTTATAAGTTACTATTACTTTAAATGTCATATAAGCTACCGCCTTTCGTATGATCTGTTTGATTTTCTGTTCTTTATGATTGTATTGCATCCTATTATTAGGTTATTTTCAATAGTATTTTACCCTAATTTTAGATTATTTTTTTATTGACTTTTAGACTGAGTGTGTTATTATTAAATGGGAGGTGATAAAGTGATCCGGTATAAAATTGACGTATTCGAAGCCCTTAAAAAGCAAGGCTTCAATCAAACGCGTTTACAACATGATAACCTGCTTCCAAAGCAAACTATGAGTAATATTAAAGAGGGTAAGTCGATCACGCTAGAAACGTTAAATAAAATCTGTATTATGTGTAGATTGCAACCAGGGGATATAATAGAAGTAATACCAACAGATGATGAAAAAATAAAATATTTCTAGCATGTATTGGTTTTACCCTATAATTAGTGTATAATAAAGATAGTTAAAGAACATCTTAACTAATCGCCGGGGCAAGATCGGAGGAAGGAGAACACATGGAAGACATTATGACAGATAAACAGATGGAAATATTACTTACGTTGGTGGCAGACAAATTCTCAGCATGTAACGACATGGAGGAAGTCAAAAAAGCAATTCAAGAAGTTAGAGAAATGGCACAAAAAAATAAGCCCGAATAGGCTTAAGCGTAAAGACAAGGGAGGGCGGGCTTGCCACCGCTCCCCCATCTATTTATAACATAGCATAAAAATAAAATTATGACAATAGGCGGCTCCGCATAGAACCGCCTGTTTATTTTACCATCAACCGCAAAATCCCCGCGCCGATCAGCAGCACTGCCGCCACCTTCAGCACACGGAGCGCAATCAGCTCATAATGGACTCTCGTCACAATTCCCCGCTCCCTCATCTTCTCTGCAATTTTCTTAAACTCATTCATAATCTGATCCCCCCTTGAGCATAAAATCCTCGCCTTTATATAATACTACTTTATCATACTTTATCCTATTTAACAATATTGAGTCCTATATAATGCTATATTGTAAAATATGGAGGAAGACAACTATGAAGCCGAAAAAATCAAAAGTCAGTATTACCTTGGATCCGGATATTATAGAGAAAATTACTGAAATGGCAGATAATGATGATAGATCCTTCAGCCAGTATATAAATATGGTGCTGAAGGAATACATCTCGAAAAGAACTGACATAGATACAAATACGAAAAATAATTAAGGCGGCCCACTCGGACCGCCCTTTTTTATTATCCAGCCAGCCCCGGATACTGCAGCGCTCCATTTTGATCTGGCATCAACACCACCGGCTCCACGATCATACGGCCCGCGTTATCCATGATGTACCACTTTCCATCAACCGTCACCTGGCCTCTGCACATGGCTCCATCGTCCCCCAGATAGTACCAGGCGTCCTTATATTGATACCACGTATTACGGACCATCATGCCGGCGCCGTCGAACCAGTACCAGTCCTGGCCGTCCTTGTACCATGCATTACGCACAGGCTGTCCGGTGTCGCCATTATAAAATTTCCAGCCGCTGTCCTCCTGACTCCAGCCTGACCTCTTCGGCTGCTCCGCTGGCTCCTCCGGATAATCCACCATAACATACCCCAGAATACTACTATCCTTCAGCGGATAAGACTTATTGCACACCATGCCACCGTTTCGCACCACTGCGGTCCCGTTGCTGGTATTTCCCTCGTTGGTATAGATTCTTCCGCCGGCCACTCTGGTGACCAATGCGATATGGCTCTGGCGGAAGATTACGCGGTATCCGAGCTTAGGAGTTGCTCCGGCCGCCAGCCATCTGCCTGTGGCTTTGGCATGATCCCGGACTGCGAAGCAGTTATAGAACTGCGGACCGAGCGTTTTAAGCGCCTGCTCCTTCCCCACCGTCTTAACCTCCAGCCACATCTGATAGACCGCACACCAGGCGGCCCCACAATAGCCAGGAAGGCCCATAGCAGTTAAGTCCCGTGCGTACTTCGTATGGTTGCCATTACCGTCCGTAGGGCCGACGGCGGCATCTAAATCCTTATCGTTATTCTTCTCGGTATAACCGATCTGGCTCTCTGCCAGAGCAAGAAGCTTGTCCAATGTTTTACTCATATTTGACCTCCAATCAAAAAAGGCCCAGGATCTCTCCCAGGCCATAAAAAGTTGTGATATTACAACCGTTGCGATCTCGCAACAGCTCCGGCACTCGCCCCGCCGGCCGGGAGATATACGGACCACCTCCTTTCAGGCAGTCTTATCCAATTCCGGCAGCCCGGCCACGCTGGTAAGGATAGATAGTACTCCGGACAGCACCGACGCGCTGATTACCATTGGGACATTTACATCGCCCAGCACGGCAGCTGTGCCGATCGTGGCGACCGCGGTCTGCGCCATGGTTTTGACTGCTCTTCTCGTGGCCGCCTTCGCCCATTTGATCGTATCTACATCTGCTTTAAATACACAATTCTTAAACATAGTTATTCCTCTCTTTCCACCGGTTCCTCCGGCATCTTCATAAGCTTGTCTTTCAGTTCCGTTGCCACATCATTCCCACCCAGTTCATGGTAGGCATCATACATCCGTTTCACGTTCTCCTTGCCATAGATCGGGCAGAATCCCTTGTCCTGGTAGTGGTTGTACGCCTGGATAATCCGATCCCGTAAAAGGGCCTGCATACCGTCATGGAGAGCCTTATTCTTTTTACTTTCTTCCTCCTGCCTTTTAGCAAGCTGTCTGTATCCAAATCCAAAGAAGGTGGAGACGGCTACGAAAAACCATTCCACCCAATGTGTTCCTATGTACTGTATTATTTCGCTCACCTTACAGTACCTCCTGTCTGTTATTCGTGATCACAATTCTTATGGCCCGGGCCATCTGCGGCAGTTTTCCACGTTGTGAGGTTCCTTTATTGCATGTACTGTTCCTTTACATCAATCAAACCATATATGGTTTACTTCCCAAGAAACAAAGGTATCGCAACTCACCCAAAATATAATATTAAGATTCCTTGTTAGGGATTCTACATTAACTGTTATATCTCTATACGTTGAATAGCCAGTAAATCTATCGACATATCCCTTCACAGGTCTATCAGCGGATCCCATTACCCCATCATAGACTCCAAACGCTACTTTAGTAGTCTTTGAGCCTATACCATCAGCGCTTCTGATTGAAATATGAATGTTATTAATCGGCGTCATATTTATCGGATTGTCCAAAACAATAGCGTTACTCCAATGATTGTTATATGAAGATTTTATAAAAATTGTATTAGCACGGAACTGAGTTACTGCCTGATAATGATTTCCGTCATCATCTTCATATGAAGGGCCATTCCATAATCTTATAGGATAACTCGGATTGACATCTCCCTCTTTGTAAATATCATTCGGACCCGCCACATATCCCTCAAAAGTTCCCATTACTTTCTGCCCATAGATATTAAGCGCATACCCCTTCTTGATTGCATTCGCCGGCGGCATGGAGAATCCTGGCACCACCACATTTCCGGTCATACGTTTCCATGCACAGTTCACTGTCTGCTGCGCGGTTGTCGGTGTCACTGTCTGGCCTGCCATGGACTGAATCTTTCCCTGTACTCCGAGTAGATTATAACTGTCCAGCATATAATCCCCATTGACCCCTGCGGCCGCTGCAGCTGATGCCTGCGGGATACTCACCTCCGGATATCCTGATGATGCATTGTCGACATGGGCGCCGTAACTCATCCGGGCATACAAAGCAGTCCCTGACTTAACAACTGACTTTGCCGGATCCACACTTGCGATCCGCGGCATGGTCCCCGCAAATTCCACACCGCTGTCATTTGTTGCTGTCTTCCCCTGCAGGACATCAACGGGCTGCGCATTGCCGGATCCCAGTACAATCTTTTTGATATTCTCCGCCATCTGGTGGAAGGTCACTGTCGCCGCCGTTGCTACACGTTTCAGAGTGATGGCGGCGGCTATCTCGGCTTTCCCATCACTCACAGATTTTTTTGCATCTGCTACCTCTTTGCTTAACGTATTTATCTCTGTACCGATCTCATTGAGCTCTTTCGCACCAAATAAGTCCCCCTGCTGGGAGTAGCTGGTAACGTCGATCGGCGTGACCGTGCCGTCCCCGTTGTTCTCCATACGGAACCTTCGGCGCTCAAAAATATCATCTTTCCAGTCTGTTTTCAAAATTTCATTCCTCCTAACTTAAATGTAAGCTGCCTCTTTCCGGAAGCCTGACACTGGAAACTGTCATGGAGCAGCCGGCACGCTTCTTCAATCCGGTTGAGTTCCTGCCAGTCGATAAAGGGCGTGTTCTCATAAAACGTCCGCTTATTTCCTACCTGAAAAGGAAAAGTTCCCTTACAGATATGCTCCACATTCGCCTCGAAGCGGTTGATCTCATCAGCGTAAAAGCTGTAATCCTGATAGGTCTTGTCGGCGCCCATCTCCTCAAACGGAAAATCCGGCCAGAGGATAAGCGCCTGTGACCGGATTTCGTTTAAATTGCCTTTTATGCGATTGTAATCGGTGATGTTGAAGAAGTCACTGGGCTGCCAGTTTGTTTTGGGCTGTTGAAACATAGACAATACCTCCATACCTATATTGATGTCATTTCATATGTAACAGCAGATGTTATAGGATCCAGAGTATTGTCAGAATTGGGCGTTATTACAATAATATTTGATGGGATATAAGAAGATGTAACGACTCTGATTTTAACAACTTCCTGCCCATTTTTATAAATTGAGTATTCATCGTCAAAGAATCCACCATTCTGCTGTGATAATATGAATCCAAAACTTTTATTCCAAAAGCTATCTGTGAATTCTATAAAAATATTCCCTGTCGTTAGCATATCTCCAATATATATTGTTCCTGTACCCTCAATGCCTTCATTTGATCTGCGATATCCGAGCATGTTTCCTTCTAATTTCTCTCCATCAACCCATGCTGTCTTACCAAATAATATATCATCTGGCTTTGCTGTTGCCGGAGTTTGACTTTCCAGGCTCACTGCTGTTATTATACCACTTCCATTATGAAAACCTTTTTGTATAGCATATTTGCTACCTGCACGCAAACTAGATTTTTTTGCACCCTGATTTACCATGATTCCAGTTACAGTATTACCATCTTGTCCCACAATTACCTTTCCGGCCAGCACGTCACCAGCTCCAGCAGTGACGGCGCTTAGATCAGTACTCCCACCCCCTCCACCACCCGTTCTCATGATTAACCCTTGTCCCATAGAATCTCCTTTCGTTATAAAATAGTTATCAATAGAAACATCTCTATGTCTGGCTTTCCAGAAATACATTTAAAAGTAATATAGCCGTCACCTGTTGTCACATTACTAATTAACGAAAACGCTTTCTGCATTGCTTTCTCGGTGTCGGCGTTAAGATTCATATTATCCGGCATATTTAAACTGACAAGAATATTATCAGCAGAAGTAATACCATTTAACATTGTCGACTGCGTATGTGGCGATGTGTCAGTCCAGCCGGTGGAGAGACTGTGATTATAAACAGTACCTCTCCGATCACTTTTCTTTTTATCAGCCGCACTCATCAGGCCATTGGCGGATTGTGTTGCTGCACTGTAAGTTGTATTGGGTGGTGTCTGCCATGTTCCATCAGCCCTTAAATACTTTGCCTGTGCTCCTGCGGCGGGAGCCGGAACTAACCCTGCCCCACCAGCAGCGCTGGCGGTAGCCGCCTTGAAAGTGGCGTAAGTGGTATTATTATCTGCCGCCCATGCCGCGGTACCATCGGCTGACCATTTAAGGAACTGTCCGCTGGAGCCACCGGCTGGTATATGCTTATTACCAGGAGTAGTCAGATGCACAAAATTATTTGCCCCCGCCGCAATCCCTGCCAGTTTGGTTTTTTCCGCAGCCGTGTAGTCGTTAGTCGATAATTGTTTTCCCGATACTTTATCCACCTTATTTGTGACTGTATTCCAGTTTGTCCGTTCTGCTGCCGTGATGTGTTTCACGGTATCACTTACATGGTTATATGCCGCTTTCCAGTTATCCAGTAGAGCTTGTGTTATCTTATCCAGCACGCTCTTATTTGCATGAACATGATTCTGGCTTGTATCAATATCAGCAGCTGTAATGTATCCCTTATCATTTGTAAATTGAGACACCTTAGTCGGCATATCTGTGATCTGGTTTTTCGTATGGGTATGAGACGCTTTAGCAAAAGCCGTTGCATGATTGCCATCTAATAAATCAGCATCTAATCCTGAGCCCGTTCCGCCATTACCTGCGTGCCACACCTTATTCTGTTTAAAATACACATCTTGCGGAGTAATGTAAAGTGAACTGCCCTGGTCCCATGGACTGTCTCCAAAACCAATAAAAATTCTATTGCAAATCCCTTCATCCGCCATGGAACCAATCCCACCGTATCTGTTATCATCATAATTATAAAACCACATTCCCTGTGCTGAATTTCCTGTAGCTCTGGCTTTTATACCTACAGATTTATTCTCGTCCATGGTTCCGCCTGCCAGCGGCAGATAACTGTGCGTGTGGGAAACCGGCGCCGCACCTGCCTGAGCCGCTGTAACGCCATGTGGATTACTTTTATTACTGGTGTGTGTATGTGCCGCGTTCCAGTTCGTTCTCTCAGTCGCTGTGATATGTTTCACCACATCACTGATATGCGTGTAAGCAGCGCTCCAGTTATCCAGTAACGCCTGAGTAATCTTATCGATCACTGCCTTGTTGCCGTGTGAATGTTTCTTACTGTTAGCATCATTCCAGTTTGTTCGCTCTGTTCCCGTGACATGAATGACCATATCCGCCTTATGCGCAATAAAATCCGCCAGAGCCTTTGCGATCTTTCCCAGCATAACAGTAAGCTTCTCACCGCTGGCGATGTTTGCCAGGGTGGCCGCCTGCGTAAAGGTCGGGGTCTGGTCATTCGTGGTCACATTAGGAACATTCCCTAGTCCCGCCTGGGCCTTTGTCACTCCATGCGGATTACTCTTATTATTAAGATGAGCATTGACGGTATCACGGATTGCCCCTTCTGCCGCCTGCCCCCTGGAAGCTTCCGCAGTAATGGCATCCGCATTGGTCTTCTCCGCTGCCTTCGCCCGCGTCACTTCCGCCGACAGGTTATCTGTGAGCGTTTTTTCAGCCCCTTTCGATCGTGTTACTTCTGCCGCCAAATTGTCCGTAAGCGTCTTTTCCGCACCCTTAGCCCTGGTCACTTCTGCCGTAATGTTATCGGTCAAAGTCTTTTCAGCCGCCTTCGCCCTCGTAATCTCGGAAGAAAGATTCCCGCTGATCTCCGTTTCTTTTGCCTCAGCCCTGGCTGTTTCTGCCGTCAGATTATCAGTCAGGGTCTTTTCTGCGGCCTTTGCACGTATCGTCTCAACAGCCAGATCTTCATCCAGCGCATTCTCGGCATTCAACGCCCTGTTATTCTCAGCGGCAAGATCTGCAGCTATCCCGTCTTCCCTCTTCTTTGCCCTAGCTGCTTCTGCCGACAGATTGTCCGCCACGGCCTTTTCTCCAGCTTTTGCCCTGATAACCTCAGCAGACAGGTTATCTGCATTTGCCTTTTCCCCAGCCTTTGCTCTGGTGGTTTCAGTAGCCAGACTATCCGTCACCGTCTTTTCCGCTCCCTTAGCGCGGGACACCTCCGAAGCCAGGTTATCCGTAAGTGTCTTCTCTGCCGCCTGCGCTCTGGATGATTCTACTCCTAAATCCGTAGCCAGCGTCTTTTCCGCCGCTTTCGCACGCGTCACCTCTGATGCTAGATTATCTGTGAGAGTCTTCTCCGACTTTACCGCACGCGTCGTTTCTTCATCGATTCTGTCCGCCAGATTTTTCTCTGCCGTCTGCGCCCGGTCCTTCTCATCGGTTACCAGCTGCCTGATATCAGAACTCCGTACCCGCTTCATTTCCTCATCGATCTCTACAACAAAATTTGTCTCTTTGCTGAATTCTGAAATGGGTACTTCCGTCAGTTTCCTTGTCTGCAAGTTAGTTCCTCCTGTCTCTTTCTTTCTCATAGCTCATATCCCGTCTGGCCTTCATCGTTCCGGATAATGCCCCATTAAACTTCAGCGTATGTTCATAAGCCCTGACTACCATATCCGGCACATATTTATTTTCCAGGAACATGATATCATTCGCATCAATGCGGGGCTCACCGCGGTACTGGAGGTCATACTCCCGGTCAGATTTCATGTAATCCCCGATCCACTCCGCCAGATCCTGCGCATGATCCACCGAAGATACCAGAGGATTCTCCCACTGTTCTGCCGTCCCGGTTGGATTTAACAGCCTTGAAAGCCTCGCCTGGCTGGTCACATACTCCCTGCCGGTTATGACAATCTCTGCAGCCCCGTTTACCCCCAGGACCTCCACAACAGCATAATAGGAGCTGTACTCTGCAATCCTCACTTTCTGCCCTGTCTGAGCCCCTGTAATGCTCACAGAAAGATCATAAGAGACATTGCTGAAATAGAATATATAACGGTTATACAGAGGCGTGATGGATACTGTTTCCTTTGCCAGTTCCTTCACCTCTGCCGACTGGTTATACAGGGTCCGTACCACCCGCAGTTCCCTGACTTTTGCCAGTTGTGTCCCCTTCGGCGTCTTTGTCAGTTCGCAGCCGTATTCCAGCTTATAATCCGTGCCGTCTCCGAACGTGATGTTATTCAGTACAATCTGGTTGGCAGACATCTGCGGGACTGGTTCCCCGTCTTTCTTTAAGTACACGCCATTCTCATCAAGCAGGCATGCGTCATCGTAATCCGACCAAAGCGTGTAATTGCCGTCCAGATCGTCCGGTGCGCTGTGTCTGGTAAACTCGATGACCAGACGGTCAAACTCGGGAAATTCATGGTGTATGGCTGTGACTTCTGATAATTCCGTCACCACGAAGTCTTCCTGGAGCACGCCGTCATTATAGGTATGCAGGACCATCTCCGCCGGATAGATCCTGCCAAAGTCCAGTGTCATGCCAAAGCACTTGACAGCAGCTTCTGCCAGGATCTCTATGGTGGGATTCATCTCAAAATAACCTCGCAGGCCCGCCACCGCCTCAGAGACATACCCGGTGTTAAGGTATACCGCCCCGTCTTTCTGCCGCGGAAGGAAATACTGTGTGGGCCTCACATCTGCCTCGTCCCGTCCGGCCAGTGCATAAGAATCTTTCGGTGTACTGTCCAGTATGCGGCCTGCATGGCTGAAATAAGTTTCGTCGTCAGACGATGCCTCCATATCCGGCAGAAAGCTGGATTTCATGACGATGTTCCCAGTCCGATCCTGATACATGACGCACCGGCCGGCATTAGCGATCAGCTGCAGCGCCTCCTTATGACTGACCACCGGAAGTGGATTATTAACAAGTACTTTCTTTAGATAAGAATCCAGCCAGTAGCTCCGCGGATCCACGCCGGCATCGTCAAACACGTCCACGGCCAGATCGTACAGGCTGGTCCCTTCGGCTAGGTATATGCCTTTATAGTAGGTTCCGTCCATACCGTCAAACCGGTCCGTTGCGGAAAAACTCATCTCCTCATCATCTGCTGACCACTGCCGCAGTTGGAGTGTGGCGCCCGGCAGCCATTCCACAGTGCCGTCAGGGATCTCCTGACCGTAAAGGACCCGTACCTCCTGGCCGATCTCCAGGAAGTTTACGGAGGACATTTCATTTTCAATGTCAAAGGACCGGTCCTTATTATTAACCGTCAAGTCGAAATCAACCGTCGGCAGTTCCTCCATAATAGGACTGATATATTCCTTCTTCGTCGCGGAAAGAATCCGGCGGCTGTCAAAGTTTAAGCCCAGCCCGATGGTCAGCTGGTGGATCCGGAACCGGCTCTGGCCGCCCGCCATTTTGACCGGAACGAACCGCAGGTATGTAGCGCCCAGAAACACCGCATCTGATACATAGTGGCCGTCGGTATTCCCGGTAACTTCCACTACATTATTGTCGGACTCGATCTTAAAGTCCACAGGGAAGGCCCTGCCGAAATCGATAGTCAGCCCCTTGATGTTATATTCCACCGGGAACCGGATCTTGATATCTCCGAACAGCTGGTCTGATACGATGCCCTGGTTAAGCACAACATCCGCCTTGTTCCGGGGCAGGAAATACATGCTGCCATCCACTGCTGTATAATTCTGGTCACAGGCTGCATACAGTTCCTTAACCGCATAACTATCTAACGGCATCGTCAGATTGGAATAATAGGTATAGTTTTCAGGATTCGGAACATATGCCTTTGCCTGGGCTTCCTGGTTGATGAGCCCCAGGGTGACGCGGAGATAGGTACAGTTCCGCAGATCCCCCTTAATCTTCATGTGCTCCTTATATTGGCTTGTTACTGCCAGCATTACTCCATCACCCCGCAGTCAACCAGATTTACTTTACAGTCTTTGTACATGGTAGGAAGACCATGTGTATCAAATTCCACCGGGGTTGCTGTCCGATTTCCCGGATACATCCGTATTGTCATCATTTGATTATGTACCATATCCGGTATTTTGGCCGTAACCACAAACTGGTCAAACTCCTGCAGTATGGCCGCCCAGGTGTCCGCCGGCAGAAACTTCCACTGGAGATTTTCAAACTTGTACTGGTCACGGCCTACTCTCTGACCAATAAATTCACCTAATGCATTTTTGCCGTCGCTTACATTGGTTGCTACAATTAAGTTACCCCCGATGTCGGGAGACGGAAACTCCCGGCCGTTGATTGTAATGACTGCCATATGGTACCGCCTCCTTTACGTTGTTCTTAAGGTGAATCCGGACCGTTTTTCCAGATCCACCAGTTTCTTTTTAATCTCGCGGATATCAATGTTCACAGTCAAGTCTAGGTTCTCGATCAGCTCTATTATCTTTTTCAGCAGATCGATCATAACAGAGAGATACTGCTCACTCATACTATCCGATCCGGATGACATTGTTACGGCCTTATCGACCATATCCCGTACTCTCCCGGCGTCTTCATAGCCAGGGCTCGATGATCCCACCATTGCCAGACGTGGCGTTGCATTACTTGTCATACTCCTTATGCTATTAACCAATGGTGTAAGGGCTGCTCTCATGCCGCCCTGTACCGCCTGAGAGATTCCCTGAGTGATCTGCATATTATTGGCAACCGCTGCCTTACCACCCCACTCCCCAATCATTTCAGGATTGCCGCTTTCATTCGCTACGAACATTTGGCCTGATTTCGGGAAGCCTCCTGTCGCATGGCCTTTTACCCCCGGACCGCTGTCAACATAACCGGAATTACCTCCTGGTCCGGAACTGTCGCTGTCGCTTTCCTCTTCAGCTTCTTCCTTTCCTCGTTTGAACAGATTCTTTGCACCATCTACAATACCGTCCCAGACGCCTCCTACAAAATCTGCAATGCCGCCCAGCCAGCTTTTTACATCTTCCCAGATATTGCTCATGCCTTCCCAAAGTTTGTTCATGATGTTTTTTCCGACTTCCAGCATTTCGTCAAGATTGAAGATGTCCTTGATTTTCTGCCAGATTCCGTCGAACCATTCTTTGATGGCATTCCACTTTTCTTCAATAGTGGACTTTACACTGTCCCAGATTTCGGACAGCTTGTCGCGGATAGCTGGGAATACAGTCTCCGCAAGCGTTTTAATAGCTGTCCATAATACGGTGATAAATGTCTTAATGACATTCCATTTAAACTCCCAATAGGCTGTGATAACATTTATAATTGTTTCTAAGACAGCCTTTACTGCATTAATTGCAGTACTTACAACATTCTTGATTCCGTCCCAGACCGAGGAAGTAAATTGTTTAATTACTCCCCAAATCCGTTCCCAAGTCTCCTTGATAGCCTCCAGTTTCTCGCTTACAAATGTTTTTACCGCTTCAATTGCACCACTAATTGTATCTTTAATAAGCTCCCATATCTGGATTGCGTACTCTTTTACAGTGTCCCAATGTTTATATAAGAAAACGCCGGCCGCAACCAGACCGGTTATTGCCAGGACTACCAAACCAATCGGACTGGTCAGGAATGCAATTGCTGCTCCTAATGCTGTCGTAAGTGTGGTTGCAACCGTACATACAGCATTCCATGCTACTGTTGCCGCAGTCATTACTCCCTGCGCTACCGCATCAGCTGCTTTTGCTGCTGTGTTTAAAGCAAATTGAGCAGCCTGCTTTACAAGCTCCGCAGTGCCTGTTGCAAGGCTCACAATAAAGTCCTTCGCATACATGGCATTAAGCGCCAGCGTTTCCACTTTATCTTTAATTTTTTCGACTGTACAGGCCATAAAAGCATTTTTTACTGTATCTATGGATCCTTTCATATTCGAAAGTGCCTGAGACAGTCCTCCTGCCTGTTGAATCGTAGAAATAAATTCAATTCCTTTTAGCGCAAGGCCAAAACCTCCGATAGCTCCCGTAATACCAATAACCGTTCCCTGATTATTTCCGCACCAGTCTGCAAAATCCCCTAGTTTTTCTAATATTGGAGTTATCAGATCAGCAAGTCCTGCAAATGCATTAAGAAAAGCGTCTCCGATTCCTTGAATAACCGGTGCAACTAAAGGTCCAAATTCATCTGCAATACCACTCAAAAACGGCTGAAGTGTCTCTTCCCATACTGATTTGACAAGATCAGCTACTTTACCGAACAAATCAATAAATCCATCCAACATGGGCTGAATAGAACTCTTCCATACGGTATCAAATTTATTCGACAGATTTTCAAGAACCGGAAGAATATACTGGTTGTAAGAATCCAGAAGCTTTGTTGTGATTTCAGTAAATCCCTCTTTGAATGACATGAGCATAGGTGCTACATGGTCGTTGTATGCGTTACCTATTTTGGTGAATGCTTCCTCGATCACTGACTTAATTGTTGAAAATATCGGTTCAATCGCACTGAAAGTATCTTCCAGCGTTGATTTGATATAATCTGCGTTATCTATAATCGGGCCAGTAAGCACGTCCAATAAATCAGCCGCAAACGTGCCTGCCAGTTCAGTAACACCCATAAATCCTTCAGAAAAAATTCCAATAATGTCGGCTGTGATCTGTTTCGCGCTGCCACTTCGGAAAGCCTCGAATATCGTAGCGGCCGCGGTTGAAAATCGGCCACTTATCTCAGAGATCCTGGAACCAATGTCGAACATGGCTACGATAAATTCGATTAGCCGTTCCTTGTTCTGTTCTAAATATAGGCTGATCCCGCCCAGTAGATTATCAGCAATTGATGCGCCAATGCTTGCCACTGATCCGGCAACTTTCCCCAGGTTAAATACAAACTGATTTAGAAACTCATCTGCCGCAGAAACGACAGCCGGATCCAGGAATATATCTTTTAGGCTCTGCCCAATATTAGTGATGGACTGCTGAATACTGTCTAAAACTCCCGTGTTACCGAAAGCAATGTTAAATCCGCCTTTAAAGAGACTTGCAAGCTCTCTGGCCTTATCAATAAGTCCCTGATACTTGCCGTCCATGTCATCGATGGCTGAAGTATCGTTTTCGCCCATGTCGAACTCATCAGCCGAATATCCGCCACCCGATCCGGCATCTCCTCCGGATCCGCTGCTATCAGGCGCCTGAAGGATGTTAAGTTCATCAATCCCTGTGGAAGCACCTTTCATGTCTTTTGCTGCTTTTTTTGCTGCTCCTCCGGCTCCTGTGGCAGCTGCCCCTGCCTGGTCTGCTGAATCTGCCATTGCTTCCATACCAGCCGTGGCCGCAGCTGCACCGCCTCCGGATTTTTTGCCTGTGATCATCTCCGTGAAGGCCTTAAAGGCATTTGCCAGGCTCATCAGCTTGCTGATTATAAGGTTAATAACCTTGATGACAGGAGTCAGTACATTGATGAGCCCCTGGCCGATCGTAGCCTTTAAGCTGTCAAACTGAAGCTGCAGGATACGCACCTGGTTCGCCCAGCCGTCCGATGTCCGGATAAAGTCACCGGAAGCCGTCGTCAGCTGCTCCGTAACAAACTTATACCGCAGCGCAACCTTTTCGGCCTCACTCATCTTTGCGGTTGTCTTTCCAAATCCATTTGCCAGGGCAAAGCTGTCAAGCGCGCTCTGGGTCATGACAATTCCCAGATCCTTCAGGGATTCCGTCTCTCCCGTGAACACCGATTTCAGTTTTGTATAGGCTTCGTCCTGGCTGATATTGTAGAAGGATGCCACGTCTCCGGCCAAACCGGTAAGGGCCGTGGACATCTCATAGGCTGCCTGCTCGTTGAACCCGAAGGCCTTTGCCATGGCTCCGAATGTACCCGTAAACTTCTTTGCCATCGTCTCAGACAGACCAAAGGATCCTGCCGCATTCCGGGCAAACTCATCTACCTGTTTCGACATTCGTGGGAATGTGACATCAACAATGTTCTGGACCTCGGCAAGATCGGATCCCAACTCAATACAGGAAGCCCCAAAATCTATAATCTTCTTAACCGCAAATGCGGCAGCCAGGGCGGCACCTGCCTTCTTTGCCATGCCCTGAATACCGGCCATCTGCTTCTTAAAACTTCGATCATTTACTGTAAGGTCAAGACCAATCTGTCCGACGCTCTCAGCTGCCATACTATCACCTGCCTTTACTCTTCTGGTAAGACAGGCACATCGGCACAGCGTCTTAGATTCTTAATTCAAATTCCCGTTTGCAATCCTTATTTTTGCATTTAAAAAAGACGCCCTCGCATCTGGCGTCCTGATTTCGGATTGCATTAACCGGGTACCCGCAATACGGGCACTTCACTTTTTCTCTTTCTGCTTTTATCTTCTCAATATCAACCACCTCCGCACAGGAAGGCCATCTGTCGTTCCAGATACTCCATCTGCTGGTCGTAAGACTGCGGACTCATCTGTGCAGCCTGACGTTTATGCCACTCATCGTAGATACGCTTCTGGTCTGTGGTAAAATGCTTAATTACATCTTTATCGGTCTCTGACCGGATTGCCACGATGCGTCCTAGAACTGTATCCGGCGCAATCCCGGCCACGAGAGACTTAAACTCGTCCCAGCTGACCGACTCAAATTCTTTTGTCCTTATTCTCAGCCCGTACTGCGATAGAAAACTGGAAACGATCAGATCCCAGTCTTCAAATAGATCGTAGTACGGGTCACTGCTCCCCCTGGCTGTTTTCCTCTCCTATAATCAGGTCCACTGCAGCTTCCACCACTGTAATAAGATCTCCGAATCCCAGTTTCATCTTCTCGATCTCTTTCCGGGATTTCTCCGGAAACATTATCTCGTACATATCTACAATCTCTTTGGGACCGGGATTTCCTCCTCCCATTAGCCCCATAACCTTAAGCATGGTTGGAGCATCAGCGTTGACCTCCAGTACCTTTCCTTTAATCTTCAGTGACGGATTTTCGTCAAATGTCAGTTTCTCCGTAATATCAATTACTTTTGCCATCTCTTATTCCTCCTTATGCTGCTGGCGTTGCCGGTGTAAAAACCGGCTTGCCGTAACAGACTACTTCAAATTCAAGCGCGTCAAGTGCCGCAGTATCCCCGCCGCCCGGTGTTGTTACATTAATTACACAATCAAACGCCAGCTTTGCGCCAGATACCATTTCCCATTCAAACTTTGTCATTGCATCGCTGCCCATAGCCATGAACAAACCAGCTATGTAGTCATTCCCCATATCTCCGACACTTCTCTTTCCCTGGAAGGAAAAGCTAAGTTTCTTCCCAACAACTGCACTTTTTGCCCAGCCCTCCGCGTCCATTGCGTACCACTCATCTGTTGTATTGTCGATGGCTGGTGCAAAATTGGTTAAATCCTTCGGCATTACCATATCTGCGTCTGCGCTTTCTAATCCTTTCGTTCCAAACTTAAATTTATTATTATGTACCGGAAATACTCTTGCTGCTTCTGGCATATCTCATTCCTCACTTTCTCTGATATACAAAATCCAGCCATATCACATATTCGTACACGCCCTTATCATCAGTCCCCACATCAATCGGCTCCGGGACCTGAAGGATAATACAGTGAATGGGCGTATCCCCTATGGACAGGCTGGATACATTTTTAAGTTTCTCGTATAACTCGTAGGCGGCCTGTTCTGATGCCTGCACGCTCTTATCCCAGTGGATCAGAAGGGAGAGGCGCCGGATATCGTAGCTGCTGTATTCGTAGCCACCCAGAGCCATCACAGGCGGACCGCTGTCTTTTCGATGGTACACGCCGATTGAATGCTCCTTCTTGCCGTTCAGCTTACTGATATAGACATTGTTGTCGTCAGCGATTCCCAGGCTTGCAATGTAACCGCGGATATTATCCAGAGTCAACATCATACACCACCTACTCTCTTATAAAATTGCTTGAAGGCCTTCTTTGCAAAGTCTTCCTGCTTTCCGCCTTTCAGCCACGGCGCATACCATTCTCCGCCAGCAAACGGATTCTCATCTGTTTGGTAATCATATTCCGGATGATAGTAAAGCCGGCGGGCATATGGCGTACTGGAAACCAGCCTCGCTCTCCCATGCCTGGACTCACTGTAATCTACGAACGATGCATCTTCTTCCAGATGGCCGCTGTCAAATGGCATAACCTGCGCCTGTACTACCTCTGTATGTAGCGCCTCCGCCGTTATTTCCAGCGCGGTGACCGCCGCCTGTGTCAGCTGTTTAATTCGCGGGAAGTTCATCTTCACCGATGACTTTACCTGCATCAGATCACCTCCAGCTGGCAGAAATTAACGGTACCGTCCGGATTCCTGGCCTTCATTCCCTGCTCGATCCGCCGCTCCTGGCCGAACACCGTCACAGTGCCGCCGCTTAAGGTCGGGAAATCAGGGGCAATATCACCTGGGAACATGGCCGTGCCGGTGATCTGGATCAGTTTCTTTTCCGTGGTCAGTATCGTCTTTGCCCTGTCCTGAAAATTACATTTCAGATCCAGATCAATTACCTGCTCCGGCTCGCCATGGTTATTCACGTCTTCAGACTCCAAATGAACGTGTATATCTACCTTGCAAAGCTTTTTAGGTACTAAACATGGATATTTCATAACCTCACCTCGCTAACCGGCAGCACAAGCCCGTCTGAGACAACAGGGCGTATGTATCGCGCTTCATCGCCACACCCTTGTCTGTGTAGACGTTCCAACTTTGCCCAAACTGGACAGATGCTCCATTTAGACTGTAACTGGACAGGATCGTGCTGATTTCGTCGGCATTCTCATATTCAAAATCAGCCTGCTGACAGACCACTTCTCTGATTGTTTCCTGCTGAAATGGTGTTAAACAGGAAATTCCCCGGCCTACAATTCGGTTGCAAGTCAGGGAATCAATATGCCGGCTGGCCTGCCGGAGAATCTGATTGATTTCAGCGCATTCCTTCAGGATTGTACCGTGGTACTCGTTAAAGTAATATTCTGATGTGACATATGGTTCATAGGCCATACTATTCACCAGCCTTCTTACCCGGTGCCTTTGTTTCCTGTTTGCCTGCCTTAAGCTCTGCGATCTCCGCCTTCAAAGTCTCAATCTCAGTATTCCTCTCTGCCGCCAGTTCCCGGAGACGTTCGATTTCTTTGACGGCCTTCACATGCTCATCATATGGTACCGTCTTGCCTCGGCCATATGCAATAACAATCCCATCGTCTCCCAGGATATCAAGACCACCATCCTGATAAAACTTCTGCTGGGATTCATCAATCATATACTCCCTGTTTCCTTTAACTGCTCTCATCTCAGTTCCTCCTTACGCTCCGGCTGCCACATTCATGGCGCAGCCTTCTACCTTTTTCTCCAGCAGGAACAGATCGCCAAAGTTACGGTTCTGGTACAGATAACCGTCCGCTGTCCTGCTGTCAGTTCCCGGAGTAAACAGCTTAATATAGCTGTACCTATCCCGGCAGACAACACAGGATGTATGAATCAGGATCCAGTTGATCTGTTTCGCATCGGCAGCCGCCACACAGCCTGCTGTAAAGTCATATTTTGTCTTCATTCTGGCAGCCGGCACCATCTTAATAGACACATTATCCAGACTATGAACATTCCGGTTAATGGTGGAAGGAGACGTCACGGTCATAACCCGCTGAATCCCTTCTGCCTCTTTGATGATCTTATTCATGGCCGGAGTCACATACAGCATTCTGCCCTCTTCCGGAACTCCTGCCTCGTCCATGCGGGCCATCTCCTCGTCAAATGCTTCCAGGAAATTCGCCGCTGCTATCACGTCGTTGCTGATCCGGCCAGAATATCCCGTCAGCTCTGCGTGAAGCTTAGAGAAACGGTAGGAATCTTTCTCCGGGATTGCCTGCTCTGTCTCAAAAGTGTTCTGGATATTTGCTACTGACAGGGTGAGGTTGGTCTCGTCAATGTCCATAGGCAGATGCTTTTTCTCTCTCTGTAGTTACAGTTTTTCATTGTTTTAGCTGTCTTTTTATCGAACGTGCGTTTGCTTTTGCACTGTCTGAATAAATTTGTAGTTCCATTTTAGTACCACATTTCGCCTATAAATGCTATTAATTAACCCCCTCATTTTGTTGCGACCGTCGCAACTTTCCCCGGTACTCTTCCAACCATCTGACATGCTCCTGGTACTGCGCTTCCCACTCCATATCCTTTAAAGCCGCCCGCTCCGTGCTGCTCGTCCAGGTGCGGTTGAATCTCCCCACTCCGTTCCCGGTAATCACCATTCCGTATATCTCCATGAACGGCAGCAGCTTCTTGCGGTTCCTGCCGCCTCTGAGCGCCCGTAGGGCCTTCCTTTCCGTCTGCCTGATCGCTTCTATGGATACGCCGTAATCTTCCCCTATAGCCGCCATGGTGCGCCCTTCCTGATATCTCTTGCGGATCACTTCCGGCTGTCGGTCTTCTAGGTTGTCCACACAATCCCAAAGGACGGAGCAAAGTTGCTCTCTCTGCACCCGGTCGAGTACTTCCTCCTCCAGATCGGCAGGGTCGGCCACAAGTTCGCCCACCGTCGCATCTTCCCCGCCGTCCAGGCCCTTCACGGGGCTGGCCAGACTTCCCATTTTCGCCATACAGGCGCTTTTCCGGATATCCTCGACCTGTTGGAGGGTAAAGCCCAAATGGGCCGCTGCTTCCCATTCTGTGGGCTTCTCTCCATGTTCTCTCTCGTACTCCGATACGAACCGCTCGTACTGGCGCACCTTCTCCCGGCAGTGCACCGGCAGCCGCATGCAGGAGCCACTTATCTGTAAATATCGCTGCATACGCTGCCTGATCCAATACTCCGCATAAGTAAGGAACTTTACTTCATGGGCTGGATCGTAGCCGTCAATGGCGTCATACAACGCAAGGTATCCTTCCTGTTCTAAGTCCTCTATCTCCCCACTGTCCCGATACTTCCAGGCAATCGAATGGATAAAACGGCGTGTCTGGCTGTAGAGCTGGTCCATATTGTCGGCCACGTTCTCCCCGGCCTTGATCCTGATTACAAGCTGTTCGTTTGTCATGGTGTCGATTCCTCCCCTACTTAATCCCGCTCAGTATCTTTTCCAATTCATCAATCTTCCGCTGCTGCTCATCGGTCCGGATCGCAGACAGCACCGCGTTGCAGCCTAATATGATGGTATTGGCTGTCTTATTATCCATCTCTCCATTTGCGACCATATTCATCACTCTGGAGAGCGTCCGACGTACCTCTGTGGCCGTCCGGGTTTTTAGTCTGATCTGTGCCATCTTATCCACCTTCCTTTCCGTACAATCGCTCATAGGCAGTCATAAACTTGTTATCGGCTTCCGGTTCCTCTGCCGGCTGATCCGTCTTTATCTCCGATGGCGGAAGATGGTCCAGCGCGCTATAGCTGATCTCTTCCAGTCCTCCAGTACTTGAGGAATGAAGCAGCGCATATATAAAACGCTCCCATTCTCGCGTTCTCATCGGCGGCGCGCTATAGCCTCCCGGTGTATCAGGGCACATCATATTCAGTAGGTCTTCACAGGTCTTTTCCATATAAGGGTTACCCTGCTCTAATCGCTGCCATGGCTCCCATCTTGGCTGAGCCTTCATAATCAAACGGTCTATCTTGTCCATATTCTCACCTATTGAAACGCCCCAGGCAATCCACAAGGGAAAGTCCGGGGCGCTTCCTTCATTATGCCATTGGCTGTGCCTGGTAATAGATTGCTTTCGCTTTATTCTCCAGGACGAACGCATCATAGCAGATACGGCCCTCCACAAGTTCCCCGCTGATTCCCGGCGGGTCCTGATGGGTCTTATAGTCCTCAAGCTTCGTCGGCGCCACCGTTGCCACCGGATGGGCAATCATAAAACCAAAGTCAGCCGGCAGCCGCATCTTTGGAACCTTAATGACGTTTGCACCGTCCAGGTTCGAGATCACGCCCTTCAGCCGCAAATCGTTGCCGATGTCGGTTTCCATCACGATATCCTTGCACTGCTTCATCAGCAGGTAGACATCAGGCGTGACAACGATAATGCGTCCCGTCTCTGGCACTTCTGCATTGTCAAGGGTATTGTTCGCCGTGATGAGCTGCTCATAAATATTTGTCTTTGTAAGGGCTACTGGCGTGGGCTTATGGCCTGCTCCAGCCATTACGCCATACACATAGGTATCCACTTCAGGGATCACAACCTCCCGCACCTGTCGGGCAAGCGCGGAAGCTGCTGCCAGCGTGCCGCCTGTCTCGTCCTTATCCAGTTTATCAACTGCAAAGGTGAAAGAACGGTCCTTCTTTAAAGTGAATTCCTCCGTTGTGGCGTCTAAGCCCTGTACCTGGCCGTATCTCGACCACTCACCTGCTGCCGGACCGGTACGGCCATAATCGTTCATATTGGCCGTTGTGACCTTATAGACCTTTACTGTATGTGCTCCTGTCCATGATAAATCCTGATTCGTCAGGAGCGACTTCTTGCTTTCCGTTGTGAACAGCTCGTCCACATAGGGAAGATATTGTGTTACTAAATCAATTGCCATAATTTACTCATTCCTTTCATTCAAGCCCCATGGCTCTGCGCACCGGATCAGGACCGACCGGCAGACTTCCGCTGCCTTCTGCCGGACGTGCCCCCACCATCACAAAGCCTTTGGGCTTCTCTTCTTTGGCTTTATCACCATATATTTTCTGCAATGCTTCTAATTTCATATTTAAATCATTTTCATCGGTACAGGTAATAATATCTGCCAGTTCCCGCGGCATATTGCGGTCACTGAGGGCTTCTTTTACCATCAGTTTAGATTCCCTGGCCTGCAACTCCGCAAGCTTCTGGTTATACTCTGCGCTGGCTTCCTTATTGATCTGGCCCTTCAACCGGCTGACTCTGGACTGAACAAAACTGTTTACCTCTTCCTGGGTAAAAACCTTCGGTTCCTTTCCTGATCCGGCAGCGGCCTGATCGGCTCCCTGTACTTCCGTTTCATTCCCCATGTTCTCAGCCTGGGTCTGCTCTGTCATGTTGGTACTCTCTTCCATAATGCGTCCTTTCCTGTTTAACGTCCTGTGGACAATATTGGAGGCGGAATTACCCCGCCGCCCCACGGGTTAAAGGAGATTTTATAATGAATTTACAAAACAAACAAAAAGCGCAGGAATAACGAATCACCGTAATGATGAATCGCTATTCCCACGCCGTGTATTTCAGCTTCCAAGGGAGAAAAGAGCAAGCCCTGGGGTACTTTCAATATTCTGTTTGCCTAAAACTATTTTATCAGATTGGGCGGGGGTATGCAATCTTTATTTCAGGTTTTGTCAGGTTGTACCCCATTTTTATACGATCTTTTCAAAGCATAAAACAGTGGACATCCCTCCGCAATCATGCAGAAACCGACCCTTAAAAGTTTCGACGGTCGAAACTATTTCAGTTCCTGGCAGTTGTGACATCACAACTTTTTCTGATTCTCTATAAACTCGTTCATCATCTTCGTGAGCTGTGCCGCCTGACTCACGCCTGCCTTTTCGCACGCTTCTGCGAACTGCTCAACCACTTCTCTTTTTAGCTTATAGGACTTACTGATATACCCTGCTTTCGCATTCCATTTGTCCTGAGGTCTAATCTTCTTTTCTTCCACGGTTATCCCTCCAATAACAATATAGTGCCAAACCTAATTTACCTGCAGCGATCGCAATAAAAAAAATCCCTAAAAACCTTAATGCTTCTGACATATTGATTTTATACAGATGAGTGTGATATAATAAGTGTAGGAGAAGGGCTTTCGCCCCTCTCCGCTACTGTAGTAGCTTTGATAATAGCAGTAAGATGATTCCTACGATTAAGTCCGTTAGCATTCCGACCAGCCAAGTCTTGAATTTACTATCGGGCTTTTTCTTTCTGCTTTCTCCTCTCATCTGTATCTCACCTCCTTATGTATATATTATATCATACGGTACACCGTATGTCAATAGTTTTATAGAATTAATTAAAAAAACACCCAGCTTATGCCGGGTGCTCTTTCAACTCTATGTACGCTTTCCTGAATCTGCCCTCCCGGTTCCCGGATACCTTCCAGTGCTTCACATCAGGCTGGAGCTTGTCCAGAAGCCGCTTCAGTTCGTCCGGGCGTTCATAAGATACTTTAATCTTCACTGACAGAAGAATCACTCTCCTTCAATGCCTGCAGCTGCTCCCTGAGATCGCTCAGCTCCTCCATAGCCCTATCATAGCTCTCTAACATGCGGTCGTATTGATCAACTGGTACAAGAATCATTCTTTGCATGTAGCTGCCTCCTTCCCATCTTCCAGGCCAGCATAATAAGCCTGATTAATCACACGGGCCAGCGCCTCGGCAAGCTCCCGATCTCCCTCGTCGCATTTTCCAAGAGCGTTCAACCATGCCTGTGAAAAAGCTTCTTCATTTAATGGATATGTCATTTTATTAAATCCTCCTTTGATTTTCTGGCCGGATTATGCTATCATCAAAGTGAAATTCTTCTTTGATTTCGCGGCTTCCGGCTGCTCTGGCCCTGTAGGAAGGTGGTGCTTCCTATGGGGCTGATTTTTATATCTGCTGAATCGTCCCTGTCACAGCGATGGCGCTGCCGTACGGGTTCTGTACCCGGCAATCCATAAGAATTTCTGTCGCGTCTTCGAGAGTCTGGTCGATGCTCTCTAAGGAGCGGCTGATCGACTCTAAGGCGTCGGCGATCCGCTCTAGCGGGTCCGGATTAGGTTGACTTACAACGTAATTTTGAGTTGGTGTCATGTTATTCACTTTCCTTTCTTTTTTGCTTGTCCACAGCGTCCACAATAAATCCACCAAAAGACCTATCTTATATATAATATCTACCTTATTTCATTACTTTTGTTTTATCTTATTTTTAAGGGGACACGGGGGACAAATGGTAAATAGTATAGGTTATACAAGGGTTTTCGCGTCCACGAACCTGTCCACAAAACCGTCCACAAGCCTGTCCACAAAGTCTAATTAAATGGCAATTGCATTTGTTCGGTTTCACTGTCCACAGGCATAAATCCGTTGGGGGACGCTTTGTCGTGGACACTTCTGTCCCATGCTCTTTGTTTACCGTATTTTAGAAATCGCACTTGCTGATCTTTTGTCGGGTGCTTCTCCCAACCAACAATATTGTGATTCATAATATCGTTAATCTCTCTCAGATCCCATGGCTTCGGCTCCTGGTTCTCATTCCCTAGCGCTTCCTTGTAAAGCAGGATAGAACACACAGAATCATATCTACAGGTATCTAACCATAACTGAATGATACCCACCTTAGGATCTTCCGGCGTAAAATCTTCTCTCAGCTCGTCAAGTTGCTTTTCCATATTCTTTGGAAAGACAAGGGAATATTCACCACTCTTATAAATTGCCATGGCCTCCGCCCATGCCTTTATTACATATTCTCTGGTCTCCTGCTCATTATCCAGCGGGTGCGCCTCTGCCTGTTTCCGATCTGCGAGAATAGGTATAAAACGTCTGTTACCTGTCTTGTCATTGGGAAGAAAGTTAAGATTGTTCGTTGTTCCCAAAAATACACATTGTCTGGGAATATCCTGCGCATAACGTTCATACGGAATCTTATATGTATCTTTCAGCTTACTTAAAAACGCCTTAATTGCTTCCACAGTTTTGGTATTGCTTGTTGCCAGCATCTCGGAAAATTCTATGATCCAGTGGCCTTGTAGCTTGCGGTATATATTCTCATCATCGAGGTTCTTTATATCGTCTGTAAACCATTCATCCTTAATAGCCATAAACCGCGCCATTGTAGATTTGCCACCGCCCTGTTGATCGTCAACAACACATACCATTGTATCGTACTTAATGCCAGGCTTAAACACCCGCGCAATGGCTCCCATCATGAACACTTTAGTCGCTATAGTCGTATACTCACAACGCTCCGCCCCTAAATACTTTGGAAACAGATTTCCGATTCGCTCAACCCCATCCCATTCAAGACCGGTTAAATAGTCCCTGATCGGGTGATATACATTCTGGTGGGCTATAATATCAATCGCCCTGGGAATATTCTTTTCATGGGTTAAGCCATAATTTTGTTCGAGGAACAGCCGGATGTTGTTAATATCATTATCAGAAAGGCTTTCCGTACTACGATTCCACCACGATCCATGAATTTCAACCCTATCTACCATCAAATTATACTTGAACATTCCTTTGGTACGCTCATCATAAAATAATGCCTTTATGCAGTTACCTATACTCTGTTTTATCTTCCCCTTCTGATCTACTGAAAGTTCAGCAGCTCCCCAAAGTCCTTCCATCTCTCCTGTCGTGAGCTGTTTTTCTGTCGCTTCCGTTCTCCTTCACCTTCCTTCTGTTCCCATTTCCTATTACATTCCTTCAAATACTCCGCCGCCACCGGCCTGATCGCCTCGTCCTGCTGCCGCTGGTACTCGCCGATGATCTCATTATAGTAGGCCCTGGCCTTCATGCAACCGGCCTCTTCCAGTGCTCGGATGGCAGTTTCCTTAAATCCCGGATATGATATTTCATACCCGTAAATCTTCCGGAAGAATCCCCTTGTCAGATTCATTCCCGGCCCAATGCTCTGGAGGAGCTGCTCCTTGCTGACCGACGCCGCGACTTCTGACAATTCTCTGCAAAACAGACCATCAAATACGCCTGACTGCTCTGCCTGATCCATGCCCTGCAGCGGCTCCGCAAGCTCCTGATCGGTAATATGCCTGCGCTGTGATAAATCCATCAGGCACCTTCTTCCTGCTCCGTGAGGCCCGTCCGCTCAAAGAAGTACTTCCTCGGAATCCTCCCGGTCCTGATTATGTATCCTTTCTCCTTCAACTCCGTGTTAAGCTCCTGAATGATCTTGTACCCATGTCTCTCGGAGCAATCCATGATCTCGGCCACCTCAGCAGCCGTCAATAATAATTTACTCAAGCCTTCCTCTCCTTTCTTCTCGCGTGTTCTGCTTCAACAGCTTCCCGCAGCTCCGTAAGTTTCCGGTTAATACTGTCCAGCTCCGGGCCGTACTCTGGCTGCCAGTCTATCCCTGAATGATTCAGGATATACAGGCGGCGGTCTATCAGCTCTAAATATCTGCCGACTTCCTTTTCTGTCATGCCGCACACTCCTTTTCTGTTGCGATCTCGCAACGGTTGTGATATTACAACGTTCTTGTGATGTCACAAGTTTTCTGCTCTGACCAGAACGGCCGCTTTGCTCCCGATTGGGAATATACTCTCAGAATTGAGGTGATGTGTTGGGCCTTCTCGCCCATTCCTATGCCGCCCCCGGCATTTTTTTAATGGTTACTCGATAATTTCTTCGGGTTCTACTCCCAGGGCCTTGCTGATCTTGCCCAGTAGCTCCGGGCGGCAGTTCCTGCCATTCATCACCGCTGACATTGTTTGACGGGAAATTCCGGCCTTCATAGCCAGTGACGCCTGACTAATGAGCTGCTTTGCCATCAACAGGCTTACTTTGGTTCTGTTGAGTCTCATTCTTTCACCTCTCTTTCTAATTGGCTATGGCTATATTATATTTCGTTTGTATATATGTGTCAACATATATTTATTCTGAATCTATTTTAGCAATGTTTTGACTTTTATTTTGAAATATGATAACGTATGTAATATAATATAGTTATCACACAAAAAAGGACGGTAATTGTATATGGGAGATTTTGAGATACTGGCACAACGCCTAAAGTTGTTAAGAACAAAACTTGGACTGACACAAAAGGAATTTGCTGACAAAGTAGGTTTTACTCAGGCTACGCTTTCAGCATATGAAAATAATCAAAAAAAGCCATCACTTGACATTGTTAAAGATATAGCCGAAAAATGTCATGTCTCTATTGACTGGCTCTGTGGATTAACAGATATGGAACGTTATAATGAAGAAATTAATACTTATGCCGACATGTTACGGCTTATCATAAAATTATGTAATACAGATTCCTTTTTCGGACAATGGGAAGTAATTTATAAAGATAATAGTGACATTTCAGACCTAGGTAGAACTGGAATTGATTTTGCCATATTAAGAAATTCAGACAAAACACTCGTGCGCTTCTTTGAGGACTGGGAACAAATGTATAATTTGTACACAGCAGGAACTATAGACAAGCATCTCTATGAGTTATGGTTATCAGACAGATTAAAGCAATATGAAGACCTTACCTTAATTCCTGAAACCTCCGACGATATACCAGACGATACCCTACCTTTTAACTAGCCTTATTGTGATATCTTCCCCTCATTCCTATGCCGCCCCCGGCCAGAATGAAAGGAAGAAGAATTATGCCAGCATATTATGATGAAACAACAAAAACATGGTTCTGCAAATTCTATTACCAAGACTACACCGGAACACGCCGCCAGAAAAAGAAACGTGGCTTCAAGCTCCAGCGAGATGCAAAGGAGTGGGAACGCTCTTTTCTTGAACGGCAGCAGGGCCAGCCTGACATGACCATGGAATCTCTGGTGGAAATTTACATGGAAGACACCCGGGAACGTATGAAACCTTCTACCATCTACGCTAAAGAAAACCGTATACAGGTGCATATTCTCCCTTACTTCGGAAAGCAACCTGTAAATGCAATTACGCCCGCACATATCCGTAAATGGCAAACTGAGTTGATGAAAAAGACTTCTCAAACAGGACAACCATTGAGTCAGACTTATTTGAATGTCCTGCACCATACCCTTTCCAGTCTTTTCAACTATGCTGTGCGGTATCATGGCCTACAAATTAATCCCTGCACAGTAGCGGGTAGCATAGGTAAATCAAAATCCGGTGTTATGAAATTCTGGACACTGGGCGAGTATCAACGCTTTATAGCTGCTGTTGAGCATCCGCTTTACCGGCCTATCTTTGAAACGCTTTATTACACTGGTATGCGTGTTGGAGAGTTACTCGCACTCACCTACCGGAATATTGATTTGGAAGGTGGAATTATCCACATCACAAAGACATTAAAAAGAATCGGAACGGAAAACATTATCACCGCTCCTAAGACACCAAAGAGTAAAAGAGATATTCTTATTCCCAGCTTTCTTGTGGAAGAGCTGAAGGAATATTATAAACATGTGTATGATCCAGACCTTGATGAGCCTGTTTTCCCAACTCTGCGCGCCAGTATTCTTTATAACCTCAAGCAATACGCTAAACGTGCGGGAGTCAAAGAAATCCGTGTACACGATCTCAGGCATTCGCATGTAGCTTTATTGGTGGAGTTGGGTTTTAATCCTTTGTTGATAGCAGAGCGCCTGGGACATGAGGACATCAAAACCACATTAAATACCTACAGCCATTTATATCCCAATAAACAAATTGAACTTATAAACAAATTGGAAGAAATAGTACCAAAATAGTACCACGACATTTTAAAAAGCACCGTTTACCTTGTAAAATCAATGGTTTACGGTGCTTTTTGTTTCTTTAATGTCCATGGGATCAATCCAGAACTCCACGTCTCTGTCGTGCTCCAGTTTCTTTGCCTCCCAGTCATTGCTGAGGGTACCGGAGTTGAATCCCGGCGTCCTGGTATGGTCCTTGTAACCGGATACCGTCATTCTCGGGAGTTTAATGGTCTGGGCGTTAATAAACTTCACGCTCTGGTTGCTCTGCGTCAGTGCATCAGAGCACAGTTCTTTCGCATACTTCTGCTGGAGAAGCTGCGTAAAGGTTGTTGCATAATCATATACTGCCATGTGTTAATTCCTCTCTTTCTTTAAAGTCCGAATGCCTTCTTTAAGGCATCGTCACTGTTTGTCTGCTGACCGGATCCGCCGGAAGCCCCCACCTGGATAAAGCCAGTAGTTCCGGCTGGCTGCGGTTTCAATGCCGGTACGTCTTCCAGTACCTTATTGATCGCATTTTTCAGCGATTCATCATTGACCTTCCCGTCCTGTCCTGAGACCTGGCTTAAGTCGGCCATCTTGAGAACATACGGGATTGTCTTTGCATCAAGGCCGAGGCTGATTGCTGTCAGTGTTGCCTCTTTTTCCAGCATCGCCTGCTGAGCCATTGCCTGAGCCTGTGCTGCCTGTGTCTGGAGAGCGTTGACATCCGGCTGACTGGCTGCTTTCTGCTGTTTGAATGTAACGATAGCCTGCTTCATCTCCTCCTCCGACAGGCCCTGCTGTTTGAAATAGGCTTTCAGGGCCGTGTCTTCCTTAGCTGCCAGAGTCCCATCAAGCATCTGCTGGATCTTTCCGTAATCAACCGCTGGAGGAACGGCCTGTTGTCCTCCTGCAGCTGGTGGTGCCTACTGTCCCTGTGCTCCTGCTGTCGGTTCAGTTCCAGCGGCGCTTCCTGCGGGGTCTGCAAAAAACTGTAAATTCATCTTTCTCATGATTTTATTGCTCCTTTCCATTTTGAGGGTGTCACCCTTGTTGCCATTCATTGTCATCGGTATCGCCGGTCACGCAGATTTTTAAGCCATACTCGTGTTTGGGCATAAAAATACCACCGGCCATTTACTGACTGGTGGTATTAAATATTCAATATATCAAACATATCCTTTTTTTCCGTTAAGCACTTTCTCAGAAGACTCACATACTCATCATGATCCGAGATTTCTATCTCGATCTCTCCATTCGGATCATATCCAAACAGATCCCGATACCCCTCTCTGAGCCTTAACAGCTCTTCACTCTTGTGGCCATAATACATTACATATCTACCTCCTTCAATATATTTAACACCTTTTCGTATGTATCCGGCAATAGGTCCTTTAACATTTCCAGATCCTTTTGATTATACTGATACAGGCCCCTTCCAATCTGTGCCCACGCTTCCCGTTCTACATTCAGCGGCTTGTCCCAGTATCCCGGTTTTCGATGACCGTAGCCCATATCAATCTCACCATATGATAAACCATGGAGGATATCCGATAGTCCCCGGTGCTCCTCTTTTATTACCTTATTTCCCAGTTCTGTGATTTCAAATTCATCAGGATAAAGCGATTGTATCATATTCTTGATATCATTTCCATACGGCACCGCCCGTTTTCTTAGTAATTCAGAGTCGTGCTCCAGTGCATCAAGAAGTTTTCGTCCCTCTGATATCCTTAATTTCTCGTCCATCTCGTGGAACAACTCATGTGCAATGGTACTGGCATCAGCCGAATACCCGACCATGACCATCTTTTTCACTTCATCGTACCGCGAGTTCGGTTTATCCCATCGCTTCAACCCCACCCTACTTAACGACTTTGAAAGGGCGCTCTTCACGCCTTCATTAGGGTTTCCCTGAATCCCTTCCTCAAGACTCTCCTTTATGGATATCAATTCGGGATCTGATTTGGTAAATATACTTTTAATCCTTTCAAACATATCGCCTTCATATTTCCTATCCCACTCCCGTTTTTTCAGCTTGTACTGCTTTTTATTGTCCTCATCCAACGAATACTTGGCCAGGCGCTCGTACTTCTCTGCCTGCCGCTCTGCATACTGCCGTTCCACTCCCTGCTTATTCGCCTGACCTACTGCCTCCAACTCCTCTTTGCTCCACGAATCATCTGCTGTGGATATCCCAGAGAAATAGGTCGTATGACTGTCCTTGCATCGCGGATGGTACAGACCAGCGGCTATGGCCTTGCTCATCAACGGATACGGCCCATCGGACTTCTTCCCGCCGCTCCATACATCGTCAATCAGGACCTTGCCAACAAACGGCAGACACTTCGGGCAAGGATTCCCACGCTTTACCATAATAACAGTGGTAATTCCCCATTCCTGCCGTTTCTCCCCCTCTCCTTGCAGATACGCCCGCTTGCTGGCCGTCCTGATTGCCATGTCGGCGTAATCAGCCAAAGTATGGCGGGCTCCGTTTGCATACTCTACACATGCAAGCCCGCGGGACAGCATATCCTTTGTAGCCATGTCCACGGCCTTCTCGTAGGTTCCGGCTCCGGTATTGGCATAGACCTGGGCGTTATATATTGCCTTCCGGTACTCATCGTTAGCCTTGCGCAGGATTGCTGTCTCTGCCCGTTCCATATCGTTCGTGGTGGCTTCGGTCAGGGCTTCCAGCTTCCGATCATTCAGCCGGAAGAACTCCGCAGCTGTTCCCTGGGTGACCTTACTGGCACCAGTAAATCCGTTCTTTATGGCGTTCAGGATCTGGATCTCCTGCTGCATATTCCCGTCACGGCGGGCTTTGTAAAGAACCTCCCCAATCTGGCCGTTGATGTTCTTGAACTGCTGGCTGTATTTTTTCTGAGTCGCCAGCTTATACTTTTCCAGTGCTTTCAGCTGCTCTGCCTGCCACATACTCCACTGGATTCCCTCGTCGTCTTCCCAGGCCCGGTGGCGGTCCATATTACGGATCATGGACGCGATCAGTTCGTCTTCAATGGCCTGGAAGGCGGCGCCGATATCATAATCAGCCAAAGACATCACCTCCCGTTTGAATGTACCTTGAATCCCTGAGATTTAAACTGCCGCGTCAGGTTCTTAAGCTGAGTGACGCTCGTGCACTTATCACAGCGCAGCTCTGCATACTCTTTTTTCTCGATAGCATATATCCCAAATGGAACCTGCTCACTGGCCGTTTGCAGCAGCCCCTGGTACTCTTTCCGGCTCATCTGGTACAGGCGGTTCATTACTTTGACCTTCATTACCGACCCCCTCCTTCACATTTACGCGGAAGCCGCCGGCCGCCATATTAATACCGGGCTCCTCTTCTTCTGTGAGTCCCTGCTCGGCCTTCAGGCGCTTTATCTCCTCTGCCTTCCATGTCTCCTCCCTGCTGTCTCCCCACATTTCCTCCACCTGTGCCTCGATGCTCATAATACTGGCACCAGGGCGGGCCTTAGCCAGGGTCTCAACCTGACTCTCGAATGATGGATTCGCATACTCGCCAAACGGGATCTCGACCTTCACCTCTTCAATCGGCCGCCCCGTTAGAACATGATAAGCATTGACGCAGGCCGATATCACTTCCGGCAGCTCCTCCTGCAGAGCCTCCACGATAGCATTACGTGTATACAGTGTGGCTTTCTCCTTCTCACGCTGCGCCTCGGCATTGTCCAGCTTCTTGACGTCGATTCCCAGTGTTGACGGTGATATGATCCCTTGTAGGCAGAGATCTAAGGCCGTCACATAGCTGGCAAGATAACTCTCATGCGGGATATCTGGCTGCTCCGTTAGAATCTGGTTCTTTCCACCTTCACCCATGTTATCGTCACCTGCAATAAACCGGTTATCGAATGCACTCGCCTTCAGCAGTTCCCCTGTTTCCGGATTTCTCGGAATATAGGATTCAGGAATATATGTTCTGGCCCTTCCTGCCCGGAGTGCGTCCATCCACTGGCTCCATGCCTCATCAAATGCGTCAAAGCTGTCCAGCTTACCGTCAAAAATGGAGCCGCCGCGGCCTTCCCACTTTGTACTTTCGTAGATCTTGAGCGGCACTGCCAGGATCACCGTCTCATCAAATTTCCAGTCGGATATATTCTGCGTGGCTTCGATGGTCTTTATGTCAATCTCCCGATCTCCCTTATAGAGTTCATTCTGGATGTATCCGTAACCATAATGCTCGTAGAGGACATACTGCTGGCGATGGTCCATATATGGTGTTTTGAACACGACCTCCTTTAGCCGGCCACGCTCCTGTATGATCTCGATCCGCTCCCCCGGATACCATTCCAGGATCGGATACTGACTTAGGTTTGTAGCGATTGTCACCTTGTACGCACCGTCACCGATATATAACACCTCTTTAACCGACCGCTCCAGGGCCTTGCGGAATTTATTCTCCTTCTCGATCTCCTTCCAGAGCTGCTCCTGTGCAGGACTATCAAATTCAAAATCATTCATATCGGCCAGCACGATCCCCGAGAGTATCCGCACGATCAGGCCGGGCAGACCTGTGTGAATCTTCCGCATCTCCATGCCCGGAGTACATTTTGACGCCCAGAACTTATATTTATCTGCATATTCGTTGACGCTCTGGTACATCTGTTCCAGTTCGTTGCTGTCCCCACGGTACCAGATGCGGTTCCGAATCGCGTTAAGTTCAAAGTCCATCGTCTCGTGGATCTGTATACTCTGCCCCATGGCCGGCTGGACATCAAGCCAGCTGCGGATTCCCCGTTTAATATTTTCATTCAATGTTGATAACCACCTCATTTCTGTGCCTCCTCAAATCCTATAAGCCCCCTGTATGGGATCCAGCCGTACTGTGACGCATTAATCGTATGGTCGTTACGATCCTCCGGCAGATCTTTATCTTCCTGCCAGCTGTACCGGTCTAACTCGCCCAGATGCTCCCTGCATGTATCCACAACCAAATAACAGCCCTGCTGGATCCAGCCCAGCATAAACTTGATACGGTCCAGGATCTCCACTTTCTTGTAGCTGTCGTTAAATGTGTACAAGCTGCCATGAAGGCGCTTCCACTTCTTAAGCTCCATGATTGTTGCCTGATCCGCACAATCAATAAATACGTCTCTGGCGAGCCCCCATTCCTTCCGGTTGTGCTCCAGGAAATCCAGAAACTTTCCCACTGTATCCGATGGCGCCAGCGGCTGCGATAGATCCGCATTACTGTATACCTTCTCGTCCAGCACGATCAGGCGCCGGTCCATGGTAATCCCCTGGAAAATCATAGCAATCGTATCAGGTGACTTGCTGGAGTAGGACGTATCCAGGCCGGCCGAAAACTTCTTAAATTTAATCTTACCAGCTGCGACCTGTGCCTTCACCCAGGCAGCCGTGACCACATGCTTCTTCCGGTCAAAGTTCGGGAAGATCAGCCCGGTTGCCCTGCCCCGCAGGCCCTGAATCTTATTCTTCCAGATCTTCGTCCCCTTCGGCGTGTTAGTCATGATCTGATCCAGTTTCTCCTTACTCAGACCTAAGTTGTGAGCAAAAGAAAAGAACCAATGCACCCAGCCGGGTTTCGGTTCCTCTCTCAATTCCTCTCTAATTTCCTGCGGAGTCTCTTCCTCCCATTCGGGCAGCGGCCGGGAGCAGTTGATATACTCCTTGTAGACGTCCAGCCCCGGATCATCGGGGTTAAGCGTCGCCATCATGTAATCACAACGCATGGACGCCTCGCGGATAAACTCGATATCTGCCGTGTTGATCTCATCGATGTACAGACAGCCGTACTGGCCGCCGAGGGCCTTCTGCCACTTTGTTTTGTCGCCATAGCCCATCACGTAAATGACCTTGTCCCCACTGGACGTATGGAAGAGGATATGCGGGATCTTATCGTCTTTGGATCCGTTGCCCTTGTACTCGGCCAGGATCCCGAAATCGTCTATAATTCCCAGATCCTTGTTGATGATGTTCTTCTCGGCGGTGCCGGTGTCTTTGGCCGCGATGATGTGCAGTTTCTTGGGGGACTGGGCGACCTTGAGCATGAACTTGAACAGACCCACCGTTGTCTTGCCTGCGTAGGTTGTCCCTTCCAGAAACTCCACCGGCGCATCACACTTTAGAAAAGCCTTATACTTTTCTGACAGCAGCAGTCTCTCCGCACTCACTATCCATCACCTCTCATCTGTCCGATCAGGTCGTCCAGCTTGCTCTTTTCGGTATCGAGGCCGCCGGATAATTCAATCCTATCCTTGAACATTCCCAGGTGCTTCCCCAAGAGCTCCAAGGCTTTAAGCTTATCGGCCATTTTAATCTCACGCTCCAGGCCGTCCTCACCGAAGGTCTTAACCTTCACCGACTGGATCGCCGCTGTATCCTCCGGAAGAGCATCCTCCTTAACCGTTGCGGTCTTTGGGTCGATCACCTCTGCAGCGTTCACGAAGGCAATCTTCGCCAGTTCCTGAACCACTCGCTCTGCATTAACGCCGGTCCGCTTGGAACGTTCGGCCATAGCGCGGTCTATTTGTGCGCGAATGTCAGGTTTCGTCAAGTTCTCACTCCCGATTGCTTTCGCTGTATCTGGACTATACCCAGCTCGGATAGCGGCCTGAGTGGCATTTAAATCAATCAGGTACTCCTCAATAAATCGTTTCTGTTTCTGAGTCATTCAGGCTCACTTCCTTTCTGGACACGCCTTCAAATCCCGTCTACTATTTTGGGTTAAAAGAAAAAGAGACAGCTATCTGCCATCTCTCCTACTCTTCAGTTTCAGCCAAAAGAAAAGAGCACTGGTAGGTGGCTCCTTAATTATTTCAAATACTTGTCTTTTTGAAAAAATATCAGTATAATATTTAAGATGCTTAGTATCATTAAATGTTTATGTTTCTCCAATTTTTACATAGGTTGCAACCGATGTAACAACTTTAATAATATTTCATATACAAGGAGACAAACATGAACAATACTACTGCAAACGAAATCGTTACTATTGATGGCAAAGATATGGTTATTGTGTATTCAAAGACACGGAAAGGAAAGCCGCACCCTACTGGAGGTGTTTACAAATTTCTAATTCCTGTCGATGAGTATAAGCCTAGATAGTGACTAATAAAATGAACTAAGCAACACATTCAAACATTACCTCTTCATAAAAATTTAGGTGTTTGGGTAACACTGCGCGCATTTTATTATGGCAGAGCGGTATGCGAAAATTTATGATTTTTTTGTTATATCGCTCTGTTACCATTCATCAATTGGAACACTAGGCTTCACTCCTGAGTGTAATGGGTTTTAATCCCTTTTCCGTGGGGCATAAAGCTCAACGAACTATTAAACGGGCACCTTTTGACTGAGCCGACAGTCTGGTATCAACCTTATCAACACGCATTGCCCGACGTATCCATGGATACAAGCACAGCCGCCGGTAATAACTGGCGGCCGTCAATTGGGGGAGGAAATCCGTTTTTCAGATCTTCCAGTTTAAAGTCTACCACATTCGAAGCGAACAAAACGAACAAACTTATTTTTCCTGAAGAAATCTTTCAACTGCCATTCTGCAACCATCTGCTGTATACCTTCCTCCCATACGATGTGCCACCTGAACCCATGACAGCTCATCGAAAAATTTATACCTAATCATGCGCCGCATTCTGGAGTCAGCCAGACTATTTATGTAATCGTCAACCTCGTTGGTCAGCTCGAGGAGTTGCAACTCAAACTCATCTAACTTCTTCTTGCGATCCTCCAGCAGTTTCTTACGCCGGTAATAGTCCGGAACAGGAAAACCGGTAATCCGGATACTGCCATATGTTCCGTCAGTCCGTGTTCCCTTGACGGAATCTGACACCTGGCATCGGCTCGTCTCCATCTTCTTGATCTGCTTTTCCAGCTTTGCGATCTCGTCACGCAGATCCTGATATTCCATCTTTAGACTGCTGTACTGTTCCAGCACCACCTTGTCCAACGGCTCCACCTCCTATCCGTGGATGATTATAACCTCCAATCGCATACAAATGCCCCTGCCTCTCACAGTCACAATTCTTACGGCCGCATTCCGCCGGCCATCGCTTCCGGCAGATCAGGCAGATCCTTTCTACCTTCGCGGCCCTGATACTCGGTTGACGTCTGTGCCTCCTCCAGATCGGCTCCCGCAGCTCCGGATCCGGACACATTGCGGTATAACAGTAGGCCGGCATCGTTGCACTATGCGTCTCTGACCTGGGGCCTTTCAGTATGTATTCCTGCTTTGCCGCTCTGGCCTGTGCCGACTGAAGAGCCATTGCATGTTCTTCTTTTCTATCCATGGCGTCTCCTTCTGTATATCGAATACGGAATCACCCAGATCGGCATCGTAATTGCTACAATGACCATTTTCATAGTCCGGCCCCAGTACCTCATGATCCGCCTGGTCCTACGCCGTGCATCTGCCAGGCTGGATACCATCTCGTCCATCTGTTTTAACATTTGATCAACTCCTTTTATTATTTAAATGATCGCACTTTTTGCTTCCGCCTCTGTCAAATAAAATTCGTCGTCCGAATAACCACTAGCACATGATTCTGAGTCGAGGTCATAAAGCAAATAGCAAACCGATCCATCGTCCAAAACTTCCACCGACTGTACTTTTGTTTTGTAGTACTCGTTTCCCCAGATTGCAAAGACTTCTTTCCCCGGTAATGCCTTTATGTATATATACATTTCGTTCCTCTCTTTCGCTAAATGATCGTTTTGTTAAGCAAACCGCAGTTGTTCCCGGCTATCGTCTATACTCATATTCGGCATTCTCTCGCCGACTTTGAGATACGGACAATTTGCAGATACCAATGCCTGCGCCATTATCGGCACTACACTATTTCCGATCCGCGCCACCTGCTCCCCGACGGGATACAGCTTACCCTCTATGTCACGGTTAAGAATATAATCTTCCGGGAACCCCTGCATTCTCTTAAGCTCCTCTGGTTTCAGCATACGGAGGAAAATATCTTTCAAGATATACTGTTCTCCATCAATGTCAGTTACCACGTTTACGAGGCCGAACCGATCCTTTGTTGTAATGGTCCCAAGCGGTTTTCCCGCTTCTTGTCCGCAACCCGTGCCATAATACTTAATCAGGAATGCAGCTATAAGCCCGAAATGCCCCTGTGATGTGGTAATTGTGTGCAATGGCTCTTCGCAGCCCTGCCCGGTCCCAGTTTTATAAAACTTTGTGACGAATGCCGTAACCAGACCATACCGGTTACTGGTATCAATTGTCTTTATTGGTTCCGTCAGGAGTTGTCCGCGCGAATCACCTTCCCGCGTCTCACTGTGGTATTGGATCATAAAAGCGACGGCACTTTGATAATGTACTACATAAGGCTGAGGATTATTTACGACGTACTTTACATATCCGTTTGCGATCCTTTTCATGGTGGCCTCCGCCAGTGGCTTCGGGCGATCAAATATGGACCTCCCCAAGTCTGACCAATCAATATAATCTCCGCATTCCAGCCACTTCCGCCGGCCATCTGCACCGCTCTTGCTGTGTGTTGGCTCCGGCCATGTAATCGGCTTCCCGTCTCTCCTGAAGATTGCATACCAGCGCTTCCGCGTTGTCGGCGCTCCGTAATCCGCCGCTACCAGTTCCCGGCTGTCAAAATCATATCCCAGCTTCTTCATGGCCGCTATGAATCGTTTGTAATCCTCCCCAGCCCTTTCTTTTATTGGGTGCCCTGCCTCGTCCAGCGGTCCCCATTGTTGTATCTCCTCGACATTTTCCATTAAGATAACATCAGGAAGAATTGCTTTAGCGTGCTTGTACACCGCCCACGGCTGGATTCTAAGCCCCTTGTTACGCGGCTGTCCTCCTTTTGCCTTACTGTGACTGGTGCAATCTGGAGAGGCCCACATAAATGCTACATGGCGGCCAGCAACATACTTTTTAAGATCGACCTTAAATATATCCTCGGTCAGATGCAGCGTATCCGGATGATTGACTTTGTGCATCCGGATCGCCTGCGGATCATGATTGATAGCTATATCAACCGGCCGCCCCAGTGCCATTTCTATACCTACACTTGCCCCGCCTCCGCCGGCAAAGCAGTCTATAATCAAATTTTTCATTTTTAAAGAACCCGCTATAGCATTTCTCCGGCCGGAGGTCGGCTCCTTTCTATGTAACTACAAATTTACAAAGTTTTTTATTAGTTCAAAAATTCCTGCTGATATAAGATTTAGAAATATTATCTTCAAATCCTCTTTCATACCAAGTACCTCTCTTTTGTTTTTTTTGAGCTCGTACTTAATATGTGAGATGTTCAGCTTTTCGCTAACTTTACTTTCTTACTTTTTTCTTACGTTCAGTAAATCCTAATTTTGTGGAACAAATGGCTCCGGGCAATAGTATGGCTGCCATGCGACAACCACTTCGTTCCACGCATCTTCATGGGGCCAATCAGGACTCCAAAACATTTTTTCTGTGGTTATGCTGCCATCTAAGTGTCGCATTGTAACCCAATAGTCTCCACGCTTATCTGGAGACCGTTCGTCCACTAAAACCCATTTTCGGTTCTCCTTTTCTTCCAAAGCGATTATCGCTGCTTCGATAGCATAATCTTCAGGGGCTGGATATACATACTGACACCCGCAAGCCCATGTTGGAGCACCAACCATCTCTGCATAATCCTGTAATGGATTTTGCATACCCTTGAGCACTTCTATTGCCTCTTTCGGTTTCATATCATCCTCCAAATATTAATTTCCCAAACTAAGACAAATCCTCTTCTGCCGTTTCCGATTCCTGATCTGCCGGATTAATAATCGTCATGGATTTCGTTTCCTTCGTATTTCCCTTCCTGACACTTACCACATACCCAGCCTTTAAAAGCAACTCTCCCAGCTTATACTGCTCCTCTTTGGTAAGAGTCCCACGCGCTATTGTTATCCTCATAATCCACACTCCTTCATTCTCTGATGGACCAGTATCCGCAGCCGCGCCGCACAATTCAGCACCTTGTCCATGTCCTGATCCTGATATACTGCCTGGTTGACCTCCTGCAAGATACCGGATTCCACAATGACCTTATTAATCACCGAATACACATCACTGGCCTCTTCGCGTTCCACCTGCCAGCCATACAGGACGATATCCTTCAGGATCTGGCTGGTCATGTCTGCTATATCATTCCTGAGTTTGTTGTAAGGTTTCTCATATTTTATCAGCAGAAGTTCACGGGGAACGTTTTCTTTATTCTTTTTGAGGCGCTGGAGGAGTTCCCGGTATTGACCCATATCAACTGTTATCGCGTCGTTAGCTACCATAATCCACCTCATATTTTCAATTAGTAACAATCCGTTACACTAGTTTGTAACCTTTTTAGTGTACTCAAAGCCGCATATTTACTAGGATTTTTATATCAGGTTACAGGGTTACAAGGTTACAAGTTTTTTTCTCTCCCGTGCGAGGGCATATTTATAACACTATTTTTTCTCTGCATATGTGCCTCTCTATAAGCTTATAAAAAACCTGTAACATCTGTAACTTTGTAACCGCACCCCTCAAAGCCGCATAAACACTAGGTTTTCAAGGTTACAAAATCTATATTAGCAGTTGTGACCATTACCTGTTTTTTGTAACACCGCTACTTAAATGGCAATTCCTCATCATCCACGGTAATAAACTCGTCCGGTTTATACATCTCCTCAGCCATATTAATACAGGCGCAGCGAGATGCTTTTCCGTTTACCTTTGCAGATTTATATAGGCTGTCCCTCCCCTTTGAAAGACGCCCTGCCTGATCCAGCCAGGACAGTAATGCCTTCGGGTTATACCCCCCTTCTTCGCACACACGCTCAAAAACACTTTTTATGAACCGCACCTCATCACCAGCTACAGACCCAAAGCATGGATCTGTATTAGCTTCGAATTTGGCTGAATTACTTACATAGAAGTCATGGATATACTCATACCCACGCGCTCCCACGTCAACCGATTCTTTCGTCCGAAGATACGGTTCTATATCGTCCACGGTGAGTCCCCGGCCATCGCAGAAAATCCATTCTGTTGCCAGTGCATCCGCTGTTAGGATGATTGCTGCAGCCATCGTCTGCTTCTCTGTACTGGCTGTCCCCATCTCCCGGTAAAACCGCTTATAGAGGTTAATGGCCTTCTCTTTGGATTGATCTGCCGACATGAAACCCATGAATAGCTTTCCGGCATGTCCGTAATTTGCACGGATCACGTCCAATAATTCAACGGCATCGTCAAATAGCATTTCCCGGCACTCGATCTCAATAATACGGTTCACAGCGCCGCCACCAGAGGCCGCGTGTGTGATCGGAGATTCACCGGACGTAATAATGCAGTTCTTCCATGTTGGAGTCTTCTGCAGACCTCCCGTTTTCGCGCCTCTGGTCTTCCCGATCCCCTCACACAGCATGTACACCGTCTGTTCAAACGATTTCTTATCCTTTACAAGCTGGAATTCGTCCAGTATTAACGGAAGATTATTCACAAAGCTGGCAAGTTGCTCCAGGCCGACCAGACTTGCATTAAATGTCTGTACAAAACCAGCCCCATCGTTCGGATCCGCCCACACAGATGCGGCAAGGAACTGAGCTACTGTCTTTCCAGTTCCACTTCCGCCCCAAAAATGCACTATGAAATTGAGTTTGCCAATCGCTTTGATAACCACCGAGGCGAACGCCGCTGCCAGTGCTATTCTGGCAACAGAATTCGTCTTTCTGACGGTTTTTGTAGCCTCAAGCCATAAATTATAGCTGCCGCATGAATGAACGGCATCAAAGACCTTCCTGAAGTTGTCAAGCCCATCAAATTCCAGGTTATCCATGTATGGACTGAACAGACCATTAGACGTCCATCCTAAATGGCTGACAGACTGAAACTCGGGTATAGTGTTATGATTCAGATCCTCTATGTCCTGCAGGTATTCCACCAGATAAGATGCATTTTTGTCAGAAACTGATATGTCCTTATCGGCCAGCCGCTTAATCTCTTTTGAGCTAAATAAGGTACTCTTATTGGCAACAACCTCTTTCCAGCCTTTGTAATCCCGGCGAAACATAAGCTTGAGCCGTACAGTCCCATCGTCAATGTTTATGAGACGCTGCACTGGCAGTATTGGGTGAACACAGGCGATATCCATACCCTGGCTGTCATTTCTTCGCACAATTCCCTCATCGTCGGCAATCCAGTAGCCAGTAAACAGTTCTATTGGCTGATCCCGGAAGTTGGTAAGATTATTTACCACACTGTTGATTCCGCCCTTCCTGTCTCCGTGTTGGTTGAAATAGGCTTTCACCATGGTCCCGAACCGTTTAAATCCCACCTTTTCCGCGTTGGCGTTCAGTTCATTGTATAGCTGCATATATGTAAAACCGGAATCCCGGTGCTCAAACAGGAACTGGTACGGCTCTTCTGTATTAAATTCTTCCTTTGTGTAGACCTTTACAGCATCATTCATCCAGTTCCCTCATGTCCTCCTGCTCTTCTCTTGTTCCAAAGGCCAGAATTAAATATTTATACCAATTGTCTTGTCTCATGTTCATGGCAGCCTCCCACTCGTCTGTAAAAGGCTCCATGTTCCTGCAAATCTCATCAAGCATTCTCAGCAGTCTGCAAACCTGCAAAAAACGTGTCGCCCTCCACTCCCGGAACTGCCGCTCTGCTTTTTCCCTGGCTTGCTTTTCGATAATGAACTGGCGGCGCCTGATCATGGAAGCTTTTCTGTTCCCTTTCTCATACACACCGCCCAGACTCTGGTATGCTGTCCTAAAATCAACATCATCCATCATCTGGACGAAAGTAAATATATCTCCGTTAGCGCCGCAGGCATGGCAGTGGAAGTCCCGATCGTACACCTTCAATGACGGCTGCCGGTCGCCTGAATGGAAGGGACAGGGAATGAACCCCGCCCGTGTTGGGTGAAAGCCGTACCGCTCCACGATGTCTCTCATGCTGTATGCTGCTTTAATTTCTTCCACCGTCAACCGGCTCACCTCCCAGCAGTTCTATAATTCGTCTTCCGGTCTCCTCTTTGCTGCAGAACAGGAACCTGCAGTTATATTTCCGCTGCATTGTACAGAGGATTTTATACAGAACCTCTCCCTGCATGGCATTGGTCTCCATGTCCTTCCATCTTCCGTCAACTCCCCGTACCCGCTTCACTGATCTTGGATTATTCCACCAGATTACATCTTTCAGCTTTGCGATTCCCTTTCCGTGTTCTATCAGAAATACCAGTTCAATCTCATTCTCCATAGCGCGGACTAACTCCCTGCGGAACCGGTCGTGCCCCTGACATACATTGCTGCATAGTTCTGTGAGATTTTGCTTCCGGTCTACAATACGCCTCGGATTGTCATAATTCATATAATCGCCAACAAGCAGCTTTGAGACTGGATGTTTTATATTATGCTGATCAAACTCTGTAACAATTTTTGTAATTGCCCTCTCTTTCTCTCTGCTGTCTATCTGTATTACCACAATTCCTCCTAATTAAAAGGCAGACCTTCATCTTCCACCCCATCCGGGATATTCATGAAGCCATCATCAATAGCACTTGTCGGCTCCGGCCTCTGGACATTACCATCAGCATCACCAGAATTCTTGCTTTCTACGAATTCTACATTTTCTGCTATGACATCCGTTGTATAAACCTTCTGCCCTTCCTTATTCGTATAGGAGCCCGTCTGAATTCTTCCATTCAGTCCTATCCTTTTTCCTTTATAAAAATACTTTTCTAAGAACTCTGCTGTCTTCCCAAAGGCAACGCAGGATATGAAATCTGCACTGTCTTCTCCTTCCCGGTTAAACCTCCGGTCACAGGCTACGCTAAACCTGGCAATGGAAGTCCCACTGTCTGTGTATCTTACTTCCGGATCTCTCGTGAGCCGTCCAACTAACTGTACCGTATTCATTTCTTATGCCTCCTTTGATGGTGTTGCCTTGAATTTCTTCATAACTGTGATAAATTGGCCGTTTGTGATTTCTTCCAGTTCCCTGACTTTGAATAATTTGAGCACCACATTATCCTCAAGACCGGTCCGCTCAAGCTCTTTCCTGATTACTTCCAGCTTTGCTTGATCAATTTTTTCAGCCGCGGCCTTCTCTCCTTCTGAATCCAGTCCGGAAGGCGCCGCTGGACCCGCAGCTGGTTTCTTTCCAGATTTGGGATTCTGTTTTTGACCTCCCGCTGACTTCTTATCCGTATTATCCTGATTGTCAGCATCTTTCACATCATCAATACAGAACAGACCATTGAGAGCGTACTTTCTCGCATAACTGCTGGTACTGCCTGTTACCTGGGAGGCGTCCATGCCTTTCTTGTCCAGTGATTCTCTGGCGTAAGCCGTATTTTCTACCTTATCAGTAGATTCGCAGTCAATAAAGCGTGCAGTGGCTTTAATGTAATATCGATCCCCGATCAGTACCAACTCGTCCCCCACTACCAGTGCTGCCTTTACTTCTTTCAGAAGGGGTTTGGCCGCTTCCTGTATGTCCTCGCAGTTTCGATAGTGATAATCGCCAAACTTATTGTACTGATTTTTTGGGGCTTTCAACGCTTCCTGGACATGTTGGAGTTTTTCGTAAACATTCATCCAATCACCTCCAGCATCTTATCCGTTTCCCATGAAAACTCCATATGTATTACTCCATGATGGCAGAGCACTTCCACGGAATCCTCCAGGGCAGTAATCTTATCAACTTCGAAGTTTCCCCAGTTTCCGGCATCTCCGCATTCCAACCGGACAACCTGTCCAACCTTTAAATCTTTTGCTTTTACCATCGTTCAATCCTCCAAAAATTGCGCAGCCTCCATTTTTGCCATCAATGTCAGAACCTCATGCAGCACATCGGACTTGGACGAATATATTTCGCCGCCTTTGCTGTTTTCCTGATCTGTCAACTGCTCTCTTAGAGATACCCAAAGCCTGTGATATCTTTCTTTCATCTTGAAATCTCCTGTTCCCTCTGATATAATAGGAGTGTAAAATTGTTAGTAGTTACCTTGATTCCCGGACGGCTCCACCCGTCTGGGTTTCTTTTTCTTCTTTCTCAATATCCACGATTGCCTGGAACAGCTTTTTCAGATCGACTGATACGTACGACCGCTCGCAATTCTCTGCTTCGTTTCCAAACCAGCCAAGCATAAAATTCACTGCCGAGCGTGTATTATCCATACATGGATCACGTTTTAGGCATTCAATTGCCGAATCTATATTGCCCTGTTTCATTACCTTCACCTCCTCTCAGCCAACCGCCCTCTGGAGCTCTGACCGGATCAGCATCTTCATAATCTCAACTGCTTCCCGGCTTCCTTCCTCGATCTGCCACCCGATCCACATGCGAAGACACTGATAATCGTTGTTCCGCAGTTGATCCATGTACTCCTGATAATACTCCTCAAAAGTCATATCTAACTCAATGCCATCGTCTGTTGTACATACTGCCAACCGTGCAGCCCTCGCCGCAATAAGTTCCATCTCTTTTTTTCTCATTGCCTCTCCTCCCCTCACAGCGCCTCCAATCGTGCGCAAACTGCTAAAATGATAATCACTCCGGCCACAAAGATAACCGCCGGCATCAGCCACCGCTCCGTTATTTCCAGCAGGCGAGATCGTCTGTCGTCCTCGAAGTCGTCGAGGTTGTCAATGTACTTCTGCATTCTGTATCACCCCCACTGCTTGTCCATCGGTACCGCTATTAAGCGGTTTCATCTTTCTGTACCTCGTCTTTCTTTTTAATAGACTTTACAGTCACTGTTGCTTCTCCTCGTGCAGTCAAAATTCTTGCAAGGGCTTCAAATGCCTTTTCCACGTTAAGGCTATTTACTGCGATTACAGTATCTTTCATATCACCACCCCTCTCTGATAAATTGTATGTATGACTGGTTGTACTTCTTGCGTTGTCCTTCATTTTCCATTGACACTCATATTCGATAGTGGTATATTTGTCTTATCGAACATAAGTTTGTTTTAGGCATCGTTTTCAACCGTGAAAAGATCCTTAAGTTCTGAATCAGGAAAGTATGTTTGCTGGATTCGCACACATTCCTCATAAAGCCATTGTGTTGTTCCATTAAACCTTGTATGAATTGTGCTGTAAGACAAATCAAGCGTTTCGGCTATTTCTTTCCTGGATATGCCATACCTTTTCATTTCTGCTTCTAAGTTCTTGCAATTAATTTTCACAGTTTTTATTCACCCTCTTTCTTTTTTGCGATACGTCGCAATTTATAAGTATACTATATTGCATTGTATCGCAATTGTCAATAACTTTTTGCAGTATTCCGCAATTTATTGTTTACATATTGCAAAAATTAGTGTATTATCAAACTAGAGGTGATCATATGGAAAGAGCACGAATTCTACGGAATATTATGGAAGAAAAAAACATGAAAGTTGCTGATTTAGTTCGGATTACAGGTATCGCTTATTCAACCATTAAATCTATGCTAGAAAATGGTATTGAAAAAACCAGTTACGTAAATGTTTGCAAAGTCTGTAATGCGTTAGGACTTAGTACAGACGAACTCGAAGCAATGGCAAATGATGGCCCCAAAGTAATTCCACAATCCACCTATGCCGACGTCGAGAAGCTTGTCGCCAGAAACGGAAAGAAAATGTCTGTTGAACAGAAAATGCGCCTGATACAGCTACTGTCCGAAATTAAATTTGAGGACTGATTTGATTGAGAAATTATTTATGCTGTACCGATTTTAACAGAGCTGGGCTTAATAAATTGCTCGGCTACATATTGGCAATTTATAAGGAATGTAAAGTAACCACTTTCCCCATTAACTGCGTTTCGATCTTGCAACATTATGGATTTAGAGTTTTAAGTTATTCTGAATTGAAAAAAATTAACCCTGAACTATATGAAATTTGTCAGAATTGCACGGATGATGCTTTCACTTATAAGAAAATTGTTGCTTATAATGAAAACAACACATCTGAACGAATTCGTTTTTCTTTAATGCATGAATTGGGGCACTTTATTATGGATCTTCCTTCAACGGATAAATCATTCGAAGATCTTGCCGACTATTTTGCCAGTAACATTCTTGTTCCCCGTGCAACTATATGGCATATGCGATCAGATAGCGTTAGGGGAATTTGCCGGACCTATGCGGTTTCCTGCATGGCTGCGAATCGAATATATGAAGATTATAGGATGTGTCATTTAAGTGAATGCAAAGAAATGAATCAGGAAATCCATAACTGGTTTCTCCCCGTAAATATACCTGAAACACCAATAAAAAAATCAGTATCTATCAAGCAGGAAAAATCCAAAGAGAAATATCCAAAGTGGGAAGTATATCATGAAGATCTCGAGAGATATTTTCCCGAACGGCTACAGAATTATGTATTAAGTTAAGAAGTATGAATTTTTCGTTTTAAAATAGCCCATGGCTTTTTAATAAAATTACACGAAAAGGGGAAAAGAGTATGAGTGAAAAACAAAAGTATTGTAAGCACTGCGGAGAACTGATTGACAATGATTGTGTAGTTTGTCCTAAATGCGGGAAGCAGGTAGAAGACCTATCTGTAAAAAATGATACACCTATTATAATCAACAATTCGGCCTCTTCCAGCTCCAGCGCTTCGGCTTCTGCGACCGCAGTCAATACACCTGGATACGGACGTGCGAAAAACAAATGGATTTCTCTGTTCCTTTGCATTTTTACTGTTTTTGGCCATAAATTTTATGAAGGCAAAGTTGGTATGGGCATATTATATATATTAACCTTCGGATTGTTTGGAATCGGCTGGATCATAGACATTATCGCCCTAATTGGCAAACCGAATCCTTATTACGTATAAAATACAAAGCCCCAGCACGCCAGCGGCTGGGACAAAACGAGATTAAAACAGCCTATGGCTTTTTATAAAAACCTGTGAAAAGAGGAAAAGAGTATGAGTAAAGAAAAACCGACAACTAAAATTTGTAAGCATTGCAAAACTGACATACCTTATGACGCTAAGATATGTCCGCAGTGTAGAAAAAAGCAAGGCACCAGCGGTTGCCTCACTGCCATCATTATTGTTGCAGCATTTGTAATAATTGGGTCTTTTTTAGGAGGCAAGGGAAACAATGCTTCTGAGACTGCATCTAACACACCCACTAAAGCAGAAACTACTACTGCAAAAGAAATTACTCAAGAAAGCACAAACGCACCAGAGACTACTGCGGATAATATTCCTACTGAATATAAATCTGCCTTAAAAAGTGCCAAAACATATAGTGATTCAATGCATATGTCGAAGTCGGGGATTTTTGATCAGCTTACATCCGAGTATGGTGGGAAGTTTACCTCCGAAGCTGCTCAGTATGCAATTGATAACTTGGTAGCCGATTGGAATGCCAACGCTCTTTCTAATGCAAAAACATATAGTGATTCAATGCATATGTCAAAAGCTGCTATTTACGATCAACTAATCTCTGAATATGGTGCCAAATTCACTTCAGACGAAGCTCAATACGCAGTAGATAACTTAGATGCTGATTGGAATCTAAATGCCCTAGAAAGTGCAAAAACATATCAATCAACGATGAACATGTCTCCTGCCGCCATTCACGATCAATTAACCTCTGAATATGGTGGGAAATTTACACAAGAAGAAGCTGATTATGCGATTGCTAATCTTGATTAACTAAATAAAAACCGCCCGGTGCTACCAACACCGAACGGCTTTCACATAGATTTTCTCTTACCAGATCGCTCTGATAGATATACTCTATCTCAACAATAGAATTATATCATTTCCAGAATGTCCTGACAAGAGGTGTATTTTTTATACCCCAAATTAATACACTAGACCAAGGAGATGATATTATGGCAAAACCTCAGACCGCCCTTCAGCGCGTAGCCCTCTACATCCGTGTATCCTCAGACGAACAGGCAGAACGCGGCGATTCTATTCGTGACCAAAAGGAACGCGGAACTAAATACATTGATGATCACCAAAACATGATCCTTCAAGACGTCTATATCGACGACGGCGTTTCCGGCCAGAAATTGGACCGTGATGATTTTACCCGTCTGATCGGGAATGTCAAAGCTGGCCTGGTCGATCTCATTATATTCACAAAATTAGATCGATGGTTTAGGAGTCTGCGCCATTATCTTAACACTCAGGTTATATTAGATAAATACAACGTAGCCTGGACAGCTATTGATCAGCCTTATTTTGATACCTCTACCCCTTACGGACGTGCTTTCGTAGCCCAATCCATGACCTGGGCGGAGCTGGAGGCACAGAACGGCGGCCTTCGTGTTACTGATGTCTTCCGTAGTAAAGTAGAACATGGCGAGGTTATAACCGGAAAGGTGCCTCGCGGCTACATGATTCAAAATAAGCATTTAGTTTTTTCTGACGAGGCACCCGCGATGTTAGACAGTATTCAGTACTTCCATCGGGAACAGGGACTTGCCAAAACCGTAAACTACATGCGGGAAACTCACGGAATAAGCATGAGTATTCAGAACCTTAAAAACAGTATACTGCGCAACGAGAAATACACCGGTCGTTATCGTGGCAATGAAAATTACTGTCCTCGTCTGATTTCTGATGAGATGTATCATGACATACAACGAGTTCTCGATAACAACAGCACTATTAGATCCAATCAGAAGTACCCTTACATATTTTCTGGGATTTTGGTCTGCGATCAATGCGGACATAAAATGTGCGGCTGTCACATCACGGTGACAAGCCATAGAACCAGCGAAAAGGTTTACCGGTATAAATATCCGGCCTATGAATGCCTGCAATACCGGACATACAAGAAATGCAGTAACGGAGGCGAGATTCGCGAAGTGCGGATTGAAGAATACTTATTGGGACACGTCCGTGAAGAGTTAAGCGGATACCTGGTAGATTTCGAGACAGGGGAGACAAAGAGAATTGATAACCGTGCCAAAAAGAACAAACTTCGCAGAAAATTAGACCGACTAAAAGACTTATATCTAAATGAAGTAATTAGTTTAGATGAATACAAAAAGGATCGCATAGAATATGAGGAGCAACTTGCGGCGCTTCCAGACATGGAACAGCCCATCAAGAATTTAGAACCCCTTAAACAGGTCCTGGACTGCAATTTTGAGGTTATTTACAACAAACTGAGTAACGAAGAAAAAAGGGCTTTCTGGCGGTCAATTATCAAAGAAATCCGTATATCAAAGAGTGTTGGGCGGAACAGGAAATACCAGATTATTTTTTTGTAATTGTTTTACCGTTAAGTTAATCAGCCTGTGTGCTGATTCATCCCTGTCATTTCATTAAATACGGTACTCTTTCCCACATTCGGGTTGCCGGCCAGGGCGATCACCTTATCGTCTTCCTGGCGCTTCCTGATTTCCAGCCCGCAGTCTACGGACTTGATTCCGACAGAATCTCTGCTTAACCCCATATTACGTCCTCCGTTTCCTCCTGTTCTGACTTGCCCTCACAGATCGAGGCAGTATCTGCGGCCGAAACCATGCCTGGATTCTTCTCCGCTTTTGCTTTCCGGTATCCCGGCTCCATCCTGCATACCATCACACGTCCGGAGTCTTCACTCCTCAGCGCAATGACGGCCCCGCGGATCACATAAGCGCAGGGATCTCCCAGAGGGCTCTTCCCCACACACTCCACCACGGTTCCTTCAATCAGACCGATGTCCTGAAGACGTCGTCTCATATCATCAAAAACGGCCAGCTCGGATATAACTGCCTTCTGGCCCTTTTTTAAATCGGTTAACTGGATTACTTCTGCCATTAAAATTTACCTCCGAAAATGTTTCCATATCCTAACATATGCGAAGGCTGGTACAGTGGTTCCGCAGGATTTTTGCATTTTTTCAGACAGCAGGCCAGTTTCCCTGACCGCACTAATTATGAAGCTCTTCCCCAGGCCTGTCATAGAACGTTCGCCGCCGGAATATACTAAACTGATATGCGGACACCGACAAGGAGGTAACAAATGGACCAGGAAGATAATTTTTATACATTAAAAGGCTATTCTCTGCTGGAACACGTTCAGATCACCTACTCCATGGAGGACTATTTGGAAATGATCTGCCGCCTCAGTCAGGACGGCACTCCGGTCCGGATCGGAGACCTTGCCAAATGCCTTCATGTCCGGCCTTCATCCGCCTCAAAAATGGCCGGAAACTTACGCAGCAGCGGGCTTGTGAGGTTTGAAAAATATGGTACGGTCACGCTGACCGAGGCGGGCCTTCAGCTTGGGCGCTATCTCCTGTTCCGCCATACGGTGCTGCAGAATTTCTTCTGCTATATTAATCAAACCACTGATGAGCTGGAACAGGCCGAGAAAGTAGAGCATTTCATCGACCCGAAAACCGTGTATAATTTGAAAAAATGGCTGGATAAATTTACATAGACAGTCTTGTGCGAATCCGTAATTCGTCGTATACTATAGGTTACACAATGAAATTCAAGTCACTCTTCCAGGTGTACAATGCTTCGCCCAGTGGAGATGATGAGAATCAAACGCATGCGGTCAAAGTACGCCCGCTAAGTGTTCATAACAAGGAGGAACAGACACATGGATAAGATTAAGATGACAACCCCCATCGTCGAGATGGACGGCGACGAGATGACCCGGATTCTCTGGAAGATGATCAAAGATCATTTACTGCTTCCCTACATTGACTTAAAAACAGAATACTACGATCTCGGCCTGGAATACCGCGACGAAACAGACGATCAGGTCACCGTCGATTCCGCCAACGCCACTAAAAAATATAAGGTTGCAGTCAAATGTGCCACCATCACCCCCAATGCCGCCCGTGTAAAAGAGTACAACTTAAAAGAGATGTGGAAGAGCCCCAACGGCACGATCCGCGCAATTCTGGATGGCACCGTATTCCGTGCTCCGATTGTGGTCAGGGGAATCGAACCGTGTGTAAAGAACTGGAAAAAGCCGATCACCATTGCAAGGCATGCTTACGGCGACGTATATAAGGGTTCCGAGATGAAGATTCCGGGAGCCGGAAAAGTCGAGTTAGTCTATACGGCAGAAGACGGAAGCGAGACCCGGGAACTGGTACATAATTTCGCAGGCGCCGGTATTGTACAGGGCATGCACAACATAAATAATTCCATAGAAAGCTTTGCCAGAAGCTGTTTCAACTACGCTCTGGATACGAAACAGGATTTATGGTTTGCCACCAAGGACACCATTTCCAAAAAATACGATCACACCTTCAAGGATATTTTCCAGGATATTTTCGACGCAGAGTATACTGCAAAGTTTGAGGAAGCCGGAATCACTTACTTCTACACTCTGATCGACGATGCGGTCGCCCGTGTCATGAAGTCCGAAGGCGGCTATATCTGGGCCTGCAAGAATTATGACGGCGACGTTATGAGCGACATGGTTTCTTCCGCATTTGGCTCTCTCGCCATGATGACCTCCGTTCTCGTATCTCCGGATGGCGATTACGAATATGAGGCCGCCCATGGAACCGTACAGCGCCACTATTACAAGCACTTAAAGGGAGAAGAGACCTCCACCAACTCGGTGGCCACCATTTTCGCCTGGACCGGTGCTTTGAGAAAGCGCGGAGAGTTAGACGGCAACAACGACCTGATGGATTTCGCTGACAGACTGGAGAAAGCCACCATCGATACCATCGAAAGCGGTGAGATGACAAAGGATCTGGCACTCATCACCACCATACCGAATCCTACTGTATTAAACAGTGAGGATTTCATCAAAGCAATCGCTGCCCGTCTCTAAGGGAGAGCTTCACTCAACGGCCTTCCCTCACCGGCCTTCAGCGAAACGTAATCTGACTGCTGCTACTGCAATCCCTCCGAACCGCGGGTCTTCTCACGGTACCGGGGGGATTTTCATAAACCAGCACTGGTATTTACGCCGGGAGGCACTAACTATTCATTATTATCAGGAGGCTCTGTCCATGAGATACAAACCCAAAGACCACACACTGAAAAACGGCGTTCTCTGCCACTTAAGAAGCCCTCTTCCCGCCGACGCGGCCGCCATCCTTCATCTGATGAAGGCCACCTCAGACGAGACAGACTTCATGGCCCGGTACTCCGATGAAATAACCATGCCCACCCTGCGGGAAGAAAAATTTCTGGAGTCCACGCTGAGCAGTCCCGCTGACTTAATGATCTGTGCCGTTGTGGACGGAACCATTATCGCCAATGCCGGCTTAAGCCCTATCGCCCAGAGGGAACGGTACCGCCACCGCGCGACCTTCGGCATATCCATCCGGAAAGAGTACTGGGGCCTGGGAATCGGCTCCCTTCTTCTGTCGGCCATCATTACATGTGCCGGAGAAATGGGGCTGGAGATGATCGAGCTGGAGGTTGTCTGCGAAAATAAGCGTGCGATCGCCCTTTATGAAAAACATGGCTTCCGCATCTACGGCACCCGCCCCCATTCCTTTAAATACCGGGATGGCAGCTACGCAGATGAGCATCTCATGCTGCTGGACCTCTGATTGTCCGGACTTCGAAGTACGGTTTTCAGACTGTCTCCCATGACTCTTCTGTGAACCATCCTGATTTTCGACATTAATTTTAAAAAAAGGACAAAAATCCCTGTTCAATTCATTATCAGAATGATATAATATTTATTATCATATGTTGTATTGGTAATGGAAGGGATCCTGATCATGAATTTAAGACATCTTACTATCTTCAAAACCGTCTGTGAAGAGGGCAGTATTACAGGAGCGGCGAAATCGCTGTCCATGACTCAGCCGGCTATTTCTCACGCGATCAATGAACTGGAGGAATCCGTAGGCGCCTCTCTCTTCGACCGCGTTTCCAGGAAAATCGTCATCAATGAGAACGGCAAATTCTATCTCTCTAAAGTGATACCGCTTCTGGAGCTCTATCACGATCTTGAAACCTGTTCCGGCTCCTTAAACCGCCAGACTCCTCTTCGGATCGGCTCCTGTGTGACTCTGGCCAGCTTCCTGCTGCCCGGAGTTATTTCCCGTTTTATGAAAAGCAATCCGGAGTCCGTCGTCAAGGTCACGGTGAATAATTCCAAAGAGATTGCACAGCTGCTGCTGAAAAATGAACTGGATATCGGTCTGATCGAGGGCGTCGTGCCCAACGAACAGCTGGAGAAAATCCCATTTTCCTCCTATCCGCTGGCCGTCATCTGTGCGCCCGACCATCCATTCGCCCGCCTGGCCAGCCAGCCCGTATCCCTGGAACGCCTCGTGGAAGAGCCTCTCATCCTGCGCGAGGAGGGCTGCACGATCAGAGACGCCTTCGACTGCGCCCTGACTCTGCACAACTTAACCGCCGCGCCGCTGTGGTCCAGCACCAATTCCGACGTAATCGTCCAGGCCGCCCGTGAGAACCTGGGAGTAGGCGTTGTTCCCCGAATCTTTGCAGATCCCTACATTCAGCGCGGGGAGATTGTGGAGATAGACGTAAAGGAATTTGATGTCAGCTGTATGAACCATGTGGTATTTAATAAAGATAAATTTCAGAGCGAGAGTTTCCAGGCGTTTATTAATCTGGTGCTATTCGATTAATCTTGTTATCCAAAAAGTATGGCGGCGAAACAGAATATTCTGTTTCGCCGCCGTACTTTTTACGTTTTCTCCTAACCGTAAGCAACAGGCTATTTACAAATCCACTACACTACCACAGAAAAACCTCTTTCCCCGCAAGCTTCATCAACGCCTCCAGAAAGTAGTAATCTCCATATATAATCGAAAATTCGTGTTCCGTGTCGTGGTAGGCCGCCGTACATTTCTCCAGCAGCTGATCTTCTTCCTCATTCCAATTGCACCGCTCCGAAGCAAGCGTTCTCAAAAGGCGCAGCGCCGCCTGCAAATAGACACGGCTTTCCCGGCCCTTTTCCTGCTTTGCAATCTCAATAAGCCCGCAGGCGCCGATGGCGGCGGCGGTGGAGTCTTCCAGCCCGCAGTCCTCCGGCTGCCGGAAATCCACCGGAATCAGATTGCTCTCCGGAATATTGGCGATAAAGTAGTTGGCAATTCTCTTGGCGGTGTCGAGATACTTTCTGTCATTCGTGTGTAAGTAGCTCAGGACAAATCCGTATAAGCCCCACGTCTGGCCTCTCGTCCAGGAAGAGCCTTCGCCGTATCCCTGGCCTCCGTAGTCTCTGACCATCTCCCCCGTCTCAGGATTGAATTCCACGATATGACGGACAGACCCGTCAGCCCTGACAAATGCATTCATCGCAGTATCCGCGTGATCCACGGCGATCTCATAGAATCTCGGATCCTTCGTCTCCTCAAAAGCCCAGTAAAGCAGCGGAAGGTTCATCATGCAGTCGATGATGGCCCAGCCGCGGTTGTCTTCCTGCCGATACCCCATCCCGTCATTCCAGGCCCGTAAGAACCTGCCCCGCGGATTGTAGCGGCCCGCCAGATTACAGGCGGCCAGCATACTGCGGTTTTTCGACTTCTCGTCACCGGTCAGCCGGTAATCGGCGACGGAGGTCAGAAGCCACTTAAATCCATTATCATGGGTCAGCCCTTCCGCACACATCAAGTTTCTGTCCATCTTCTCTTCCGTTTCCACGGCGATTTTCTGATATTCCTCGTCCTGAGTCAGAGCGTACAGCTGCCACATCATGCCTCCCCAGAATCCATTGGTCCACCAGTCTATCTGGTCATCCCCCGACCGGTCGTCATGGACGCCGTCAACGGTCGTATATGGAATCTTGTGGGCGGAGCGTCCGCTCACCTTCTTAAGCTTCTCTTCTGCCCTCTTCAGAGTTTCGCCGGCCCATGCCATCTCCTCTTCCTTTAATGGTAATTGTTCTGTCATATTTTCGTCTCCTCCGTCAACCTTTCACCGATCCAATCATAACGCCCTTTACAAAGTATTTTTGAATAAACGGATAAATCACAAGCACGGGAACCATGCTCACCACGATCAGCGCGTACTTGATTACGCCCGCCGCCTGGGCGAGCTGTGCCTGCAGCTCCGGATCCGTCACAGTGGATGGATCGATCTGATCCGCCATTAAGATCTCCCGCAAAAACAGGGTCAGCGGATACAGTGCCTTGTCATGAAGATAGATCATGGCATTGAAGTAGGCATTCCAGTGTCCCACGCCGTAGAACAGCACCAGCACCGCCACAATCGCCTTCGAGAGCGGCAGGACGATCCGGATAAAATACATGAAATCCGAGCAGCCGTCTATCCTGGCTGCCTCCAGCAGCTCTCCGGGAATCGAATTCTGGATAAATGTCTTTGCTATAATCAGGTTGTAGACCCCGATCGCCCCCGGAAGCAGCAGCGACCACACCGTATTCAGCAAATGCAGCTTCTGCACGAGTATGTACGACGTAATCATACCGCCATTAAAGAACATGGTAAATGTAAAGACCAGCATGATCGCGTTCCGCCCCGGAAGATCGTCCCTGGACAGGCAGTAAGCCGCCGTCAGTGTCATGATAATATTGACTGCCGTCCCCACAAACGTGTAAAACAGGGAGTTACGGAATCCCGTCCACACCGTCTTCGTATGAAACACGGTCTTATAGCCCTCGAGACTGAAATCCACCGGAAACAGGACCACCTTGCCGCTCTGCACCGCGGTGCCGGACGAAAATGACGCGCTGATCACATAGACACAGGGATACAGCACAAGGACAAAGAAAATCGTCAGGAGAGCCGTAATCACAACGTAAAACACTTTGTCATTCAGACTGTAATTCTTGAATTTTCGCATTTTTGCCCTCCTTAAAAGATCCCATTGCCGCTCAGCTTCTTGCTCCCCCAGTTTGCTATCATCAGAAGGATAAAGTTGATCACCGAGTTAAACATACTGATGGCTGTCGATAGCGAGAAATCATTGATTCCGCTGGCGAGTCCCACCTTGTATACATAGGTCGATATAATTTCACTGTAATTCAGATTCAGATTATTCTGCATCAGCAGGACTTTTTCAAATCCCACATTCATGATGTTGCCAACCGCCAGAATCAGCATAATGCTGGCGGTTGGGAGTATGGTTGGAACGTCGATGTAGAGCAGCCGCTGGAACCTGCTTGCCCCGTCAATCTCAGCCGCCTCATGAAGGGACTGGTCCACACCGGCCAGCGCAGCAATATAAATAATCGCACTGTAGCCCGTGCTCTGCCATACCCCCGACCAGACGTAGATGTGCTTAAACAGCTTCCCGTCCGCCAGAATATTCGGCGCCGTCCGGTTGGTAAACATCGTATAAAGGCTCCCATAGATTCCGCTCCGGTTGTTCAGCACCTGGAAAATCAGCCCCACCATGACTACGGTCGAGATAAAATACGGCACGTACGTGATCGTCTGGATCGCCTTCTTATACCGTTTTCCCAGCATTGCATTCAGCAGCAGCGCGAAGATAATGGGAATTGGAAATGACACCGCGAGGCTGTATAAGGAGATCATCAGCGTATTTTTCATGATGATCGGGAATTTGTATGAGGTGAAGAACTTGACAAAGTTGTCAAGTCCCACCCATGCGCTGCCCCAGATTCCCTGCCTCACATTATATTTCTTAAACGCGATCACCAGCCCGCCCATGGGGACGTATGCAAATACCGCTATGTAGATGAGCGGCAGCAGCAGCAGCAGATACAGCTGCCATCTGGCGAGAATCTGTCTCTTCAAATCTCTTTTGCCCGCAACCGGGCTGTCTTTTCTGTTTCCTGCCACAATAAATTCCTCCGGGTTCCTCTCTATTCCACAGAGCGGTCATAGGCCGCCTGCGCGCACTTTTGCCACTCGTCGAGGCCCATTCCCTTTAGTTCTGACATATAAGCATCCCATCCGCTCTCAATATCTCTTGCCCCGGTGATAAACTCTGCCATCGTCTGGTTTACATAAGTTGGTATATTAGAAAGGGCTTCCTGAATCTGTCCTGCCTCATCCTCGGTATAGTGAAGAAGTGGGAGAACCTTCTCCGGATGCTTGTCAAAATAATACTCATAGCTCTTGGCATTTAGCTGTGTCTTGTCTTCCGGGTTGTACGTTACCATGCCGTTTGCAACGGTGTTCATCTCCGCAAGGCTCGCATATCTCGGTGATACGCCGTGCCATGTCTTTGCTGCCGGCTCCAGCCAGTAGTTGGAGATATAAGCCAGCGTCACCTTGTCGTAGAGGCCGGCCGCCACATAGGCATTGTTCATCTTCTCCAGTTCCGCCGGGTCTTCGGTATAATCAACACCCTTTTCACCGAATCTGGCTACCGTGGAGGCCTCATGATCGTAGAACGCATCCGCCAGTTTCACAGCCAGATCTACATTTTTACAACCATTAAAAATAAAGAATTCCTGGTTTGGCGAGTATTCTGTATATGGTGTATAGTTGGTTCCGTCCGGCCCCTTAACCGGATTTAAAATCTCCATTTCCAGATAGTTGCTGTTGTTTGCCGCATCCGGATAGTTGGAGAGGGAGCCGAAGGACACCAGCCCCACCACATTGGTTTCCTCGTTTAAAGTTGCCTTAAACTGCGTATCGTCATCGGTAAAGATGGCCGGTGAGAGCAGGCCCTCTTTGTAAAGATCGTTCATGTAAGTCAATCCGGCCTTCCAGCCCTCCGTCGTAAACGGAGCGATAACAGTCTTTCCGTCCTTGTCAAGGGCGAGGCCGCCGTTTAAATTGCCGCCGTTCCAGAATTCAAAGGAATTCATGAGCGCAGCCGTGATATTCTGGCCGTAGCCGCCGGCCTGATAGCCGTAAGCGCCGATCTCATCCTGCACGCCGTTTCCGTTGGGATCCTGATCATGGAACGCCTTCAATACGGTTTTCAGTTCATCCGTTGTCGTCGGCATGGTCAGTCCCAGCTTGTCGATCCAGGCTTTATTGATAAACATACGATTGGGCGTCACATTCCAGGTCTCCGGTTCATATTTGGATAAGCTGTACATGTTACCGTCCGCCATCGTCTGGGCCGCTTCCATCACCTTCTTGTCTTCTTCCGGGATTGCGTTGTAATTCGGCATCCTGGAAGCATCCTCTGTATATTCGTTTAAAGGCAGGAACACTCCGCTGCTGCCGTATTCCAATATTGTCTCCGGTGTCAGAGCATTATCCACAATCAGCACATCCGGCAGATTGTCATTGGAGGTGGCCATGAGGGACACCTTTGTCCTGACCTCATCCGTAGCCGCCGGAAGCTGATAAAACTCAATCTCAATCCCCAGCTTGTCTTCCAGATATTTCGTGAAGTAGTTGTTATCGTAATCCGTCACATAGCTGTTTGTCTGGATCGCAACCACCAGCTTGTTGTCTCCGCTTCCCTGTGCCTCCGTCACAGCCGCCGTCGTATCACCTTCTGCGCGGTCTGTCCCGCCGGCCGGCCCGCCGTTTCCTTTCTGGCAGCCCGATAATGCGGCTGCGGCCATCACTGCGGCCATTCCCAGCGCCACTGCTCTCTTCCCATTTTTTCTCATGATACTTCTCCTCCTTTATGATCGTTTCTCATTACTGCTTCGTGGAAGGAATACGTGCGGCCATCGGAAAAAGCCACCTCCATATCCCCGTCCTCTATGTTTTCACCCCCGTAAGCGCGGCAGGCCGTGACCTCCCCTGCGCCGTGCGGGTATAAAACCGTTACCATTCTAATAGTGTCAGACTGTACACGGGCGACGATACAGTTGATCTCCCGGTACATTCCCTGCTCGGTCCCTGTGGCCACATATCCCTGCCACTCCGGCTCTTCTCTCCCGCGGATTATTTCCATGGTTTTCTCGTTCCCGGAAACGCAGACGGCCATCTCCTCCAAGTCCACCCCCGCCTCCGTGATCACTGGATTTTCACTGTCTACATGCCAAAGGAAATCGTACACATGAGGATTCCGGGACTCCAGCCGGTCTACCACAAGGAAAAACGGGTTCAGGCCCTCCGGCGCTTTTTTGATAAAATAGACCGATCTTGTATGACGCACTCCGGTCTCCTTGGGCGGAACCTCGTCTTTTGCATTCTCCTCATTCTTTCCGGGTTTTCCCCAGTTCCAGCATTCCATACCGCCGTACGCCCCGTCATAGCAGCCCTCCGCCCAGTCACAGGAGTCTCCGATTCCCCACTTCATCCCGGAAAGCTTTTCGATATCGCTGTCTTCCCAGACATACGAAGCTCTTCGGTTCTGCCCCTTATGGTCCACCAGGACCGTATTGTGTGCCCTGGAGGACAGACAGTAGCGTCTCATCTCGGAATCGTCGTAGGCATAATTTCCGCCCTCGGTCAGCAGGTACTTCCCCTGTGCGTAGATGAGTAAATTCAGCTTATCCTCATGCTGATGGCCCCGTCCAAATGGCGCGGCGTCCAAAAGTCCCCAGACGCTGCCGTTCTCCCATCCATTTCTCATAATGAAGAAACCCGAATAGGGAAGTGCGGCTGACAAGTAATCGGGACGGGTTCCCCGTGTTCCGCCGCTGGCCGCCCAAAGGATGGTTTCCGCCTTCTCTTCTCTTATGAAGGAAAGCTTTGGCTCCAGCAGTTTCCGGCTCGCCTCCATCCTTCCATCGTTGATATCCGGCAGACATCCATCAGGCATCATGAGCTTCACATCGATCTCACAGGCGGTTGTCAGCCGTTCCGTCATTCGTTCCGGAACCGGGACATCGAACGCCCTGGCCGCCAGAATCAGCCGCTCGTAGTTATTGATTACAACATCGTGATATCCCGTGGACAGTTCATACTGGAAGCCATCCGGATAGATCTGACGCCCCAGCTCCTCCTCCAGCGCGGCAAACGCAGACTGAAGCCACTCTTCCCGCTGTTTAAACTGAGGATAGAGAATTCCAATCTGAGCCAGCCCGTTCATCTCCATAATCAGCCAGTTTCCATGCGTCCTGTTTCTGTAAAGCCTCTGCCCGTGTTCCCAGACCGATTGATACCAGTCCACCAGAAGATCGTCGGTAAACGCCTCCGTATCAAAGAATGTGAAAAGCACGTACGGCCAGTTCGCTCCCATCCGGATCCCGCATTCGATCGTCCTCCAGCACTCGGTATCGTACCCGGATACTGACTGCTCCGGGCGTACCGCCTGGCGAACCCAGGAACGAAAAAATTCCGCAGCCTGATAAGCGTATGCCTCCTTCTTTGTTCGGTTGTACTCGTGAGCCAGCATCTTCCACTCATGATGGCGGTTCAGCTGCCACGTCCACTCCCTGTACTGATTATAGGTAGGATTGGCTTTCCAGTTTATCTCCCCCGCTGCCCCAAAATCACAGGGGACCCCTACCGAGATCAGGACGTGCTTTCGCAGACGCTCACATGCCTCCTCATCCGTCTCGCCCGGATATTTATAGACATTCTCCGGTTCCTCATACGGGATTGCCAAAAAGCGTTCCCTCCTCGCGGCAAGCCCGGACCGCAGTGAAGCAGCCAAAGCGCTTCTTGCCTGACCGTAATCATGGTTCTCTGCAAAATGACGCACTTCGCTCATTTCCGGCCGGTCCAAATCGAGACAGCTATGGAAAAATGTCTCATCCGTAAGAAGAGGGCCATTTTCTGTTTCCGGCATCTTTATGCCTCCTCTCCAATATGTAATTTTTTGTATGGCCGTATCGTACCATACCTCTCTGTCTTTTGGATACTGTCATTGAGTAAAAAGAATACCGGAGGGTAAGAAAATGGTATCTCATATTTTTCCTGCCCTCTCATATGGTAAGAATTCAAATTAGAAGAAAAAATTGTAAAAAATCTTGTTAAATTATTTGAGGATGAGCAGCAAGTCTATTATGATAAAGCGATTTATTTTATGTAAACAAAACGATTGGGCTTTTGATTCCTGGCTAAGATTTCTGCTGTCACAGAGTGTACCGTCAAAACAACATAAGGGACAGCGCTGATAAAATTCCTTCAGGCTGTCCCTTTTATGATCTGACATAAGAGTCCCTTACCGGGCCTCACAGTTTTCCTTATACACCTTCGGTGTGACGCCCACCTGTTTGCTGAAATTCCGATAAAATGTATTGACCGCACCGAAGCCGGTCATCTGGGCGATCTTATCGTTGCTGTAGTCCGTCGTCGCCAAAAGTTCCTTCGCCTTCTCAATCCGCAGCCGCAAAAGGTACGAGGAGAATGTCTCACCGGTCTGTTCCTTCAGAAACTGGGATAAATACTTTTCGGAGATTCCGATCTCGCTGCTGGCCCGGTAGGCCGAGAGACCGGCCTCCTCGTAATGGCTGTTTAAGTACTGGGTAATCTTCTCCTTCAGCCCCTCGTTCTTGCTTTTCTTCGTCTGGCTGATGAAGTCACAGAGTTCGGCAGAACTTCTCCGCAGCATCTCCATCATTTCCCCGCACTTTAGATTCTTCTGGAAGACCGGAAAATTCTCCCTGGAATCCGTCTCTCCGTCCAGATGGAGCCAGGCCGAATACAGGATATTCCGGATCGAATAGAAAATCTGTTCCTTCTGTGCCTCATATAAGTAAGGCATCCTGCTGTAATAGCTCTCCACCTTATCCAGCTGGGTGCAGATTTCCTCCTGCTGCCCACATATGAGAAGCGTATAGAGATGATTCAAAAAATCCATATTGACCGGATTTGCGTAGAGAGCGTTGGCAGAGATATCGTACGTCTTTACCACATTTTCATTGCTGCAGGCATACTGTGCCCGAACAACCTCACGGGCCTGCTCATAACATTTGTTCACATTGGCAAGGTCTGTTCCGATGGCACTGATCCCGACATGAAGAATCACGTCGTACGCGGAGGTAACCATGACGGCCACCTCCTCAAAGAGCTTCTTGATGCCGGAAACATTGGCCTCCTGTTCCGGTTTCAGTTCAAAAAGGAACAGTTCGTCGGTCAGACCGCTGTATACATTCGTAAATTTCCCGGGATAATGCTTTTTTAAGTACTCCACCATGGCAAGTGTTATGATATCTGAATTTCCGTATTCCTTCTGCTGAAGGCGCACCACGGCCACGCAAAAGAATTCCGGCACCTTCTCAAAGCATTTCTCAAATACCCGCCGTTCCTCGGGAAGCCAGATTCCCATAACGATCAGATGCTCCAGCATCATGGCTTCATTCTGCTTCGCCAGTTCCTCCATCTTCGCGCGGTACTCATTGCCGTTCTTCTTCAGAGCCAGTATATTGTCTGTCAGAATCCCGTACTCGTCAAACCTCTTTTTGCTGCTCTCCACTCCATTTTCCGCAGGGAGGGCAAACAAAACCCGTTTCATGCCGGTATACTGCTGGTAGCTGTAAAATGCAGTCAGCCCGATTACCAGCAGCAGACCGATGCAGAGATAGATGATCAGGAGTCTGCTCACCGGCCAGATCTGGCTATTGATAAATGTCATGGGAATCCCGGTAACGATCTTCCACTGCAGGTCATCCTGCTGCTTCACAATCAGGCGGTAACTGCCCCCGTCCCCGACGACCTGTCCATTCTCATACGCGCCGATCCCCTCCGGGACATTCCCATACTCCAGCAGGACATCCCCGGTCCTGGAATCCTGAATATAGAGGAATCCATCCTTCTCCAGCTCCGGCATCATAATGCTTTTAATCAGATAGTCTCTGTCGATGACAAAGCACGACAGGTACTGCGGGTTCAGCCGCGTAAATTCACTGCTCGTTAAGTAGAGGATCGCGTCATGAAGCTTTCGTTCCTTCTCATTATAGATAAACTTTATCTGATCCAGGCGGACGAACTGGCTGTGTTTCGCATACCGGCCAAACAGTTCGTCACGCACGGCATCCGAGTCAGAAAAGTCCACGCCTTCCCGCTGGATCCGGAGAAATTTATTGTAGTAGTCCTGGAAATTGAAGCTGCACTGGCTGGTGGATAAGTACAGGTCATTATTTTTAAACAGCATAAATACATAGGGGGTGTAGTCCGCCACAAAGCCAATCTCACTGAACATTTTATTGGCCTCCTTTAGCTTGAGCACATCCTCCTTTGGAATCTTCCCCTGCTGGTAGACAATAGTGCTGAAGGTCTGATTCTTCGCCATCATTTCATTGATCAGCTCCATTTTATTTACCATCTCATAAATACCGTTGATTCCCTCCTGGTTCTTCATCTCCCCTTTTTCAATTATGTAGTCCTCAATACTGCGGCTGGCTACGAAGGCCACCAGAATACTGCTCAGGAAAACAATCAGAAAACCCAGAAAGTATTTTGTTATGTAGTGCATCAGCATTTTTGTAAATTTCATAAAATTCGGCTCCATTTTTACTTCGACTGTTTTAATCATCGTGTGTTGAGGCTGTGATTCATGACTTTGCCGGCAGTATACCGACAAAAATAAAGTAACATATCGTATTATAGAATGCAAACCAAGTATCAAAAAAATAAGGCACAGAATACTTATATTTCTGCACCTTACTTTTCTGTTCCTATCTATTCATAAAATTCGATCCTCAGTTCATCTCAGCCAGCAGCTTATCAATGCTCACAATCTTCACACAAAGTGCGAATAATTCCATCGCCAGAATCAGGTCAGATAACGGCGGATAGGAAGGAGCGATACGGATGTTGCTGTCGTGCGGGTCCTTTCCATATGGATAGGTAGCGCCGGCGCCGGTCATGATGAGACCTGCTTTTTTACATCTGCCAACGATGGACTTCGCACATCCGTCCAGAGAATCGAAGGAGATGAAGTATCCGCCCTTCGGACTGGTCCAGGAACCGATTCCAAGGCCGCCCAGTTCTCTCTCCAGAATCTCGATTACGGCTTCGAACTTCGGTCTCATGATGTCTGCATGCTTTCTCATGTGCTCCACCATGCCGTGGATATCTCCGAAGAAACGCACGTGACGCAGCTGGTTTACCTTGTCATGGCCGATGGTCTGGATCTTTAACTGTTTCTTGATGTCTACCAGGTTGTTCTGGCTGCAGGCGATGGCCGCGATACCGGAACCCGGGAAGCTTACTTTGGAGGTAGAAGCGAACTTGTAAACCAGGTCCGGATTTCCCGCTCTCTTGCATTCTGCCAGGATTTCGATTAAGTGATCCTGGTCGTGGTCGTATAAATGATGGATCGTATAGGCATTATCCCAGTAGATTCTGAAATCCGGAGCAGCCGGTTTTAATCTTGCAAAACGGCGTACAGTCTCGTCGGAGTAGGAGATACCCTGTGGATTGGAGTACTTCGGCACACACCAGATTCCCTTGATGGAGTCGTCATTTGCAATCAGTTCTTCCACGATATCCATATCCGGGCCTGTTGGCGTCATGGGGACATTGATCATCTCGATACCAAAATATTCCGTAATGGCAAAGTGTCTGTCGTATCCCGGAACCGGGCAGAGGAATTTTACTTTGTCTAATTTGCACCATGGTGTGTTACCCATCACGCCCTGGGTCATGGAACGTGAAACCGTGTCATACATGACATTCAAGCTGGAGTTGCCGTAGATGATAATCTGGTCCGGATGAACCTCCATCATGTCGCCGAGCAGTTCTTTCGCTTCCTTGATGCCGTCGAGCACACCGTAGTTGCGGCAGTCTGTACCGTCTTCACACGTTAAATCGTCGTCGCTGCTTAAGACATCCATCATTCCCATGGATAAATCCAGCTGATCCACACTTGGCTTTCCTCTGGACATATCAAGGCGTAAATCCTTGCCCTGATACTCCCTGTACTTGGTGGAAAGCTGCTTTCTAAGTTCCTGTAACTCTTCCTTCGTCATCTCTGCATACGGTTTCATCGCTTTCTTCTTCCTCCTCATATTATCTCCTTCATTCGTTTCCGGGTTTTTGCCTCCCATGGCGGCATCTGCCCGGGTTACAGCAGTTCCTCTAATACCTTGTTTACCATGGCGGGGTCAGCTTTCCCTTTCATCGCCCGCATCGTCTGTCCTACCAGAAAGCCTCTGGCTCTCTCTTTCCCATTATGGTAATCTGTCACAGACTGTGGATTTGCTGCTATAACCTCCCGGATCACGGCGCGGAGCGCTCCCTCGTCATTTACTACCTTAAGCCCGTTCTCTTCTACGTAGGCCTCGGGATCGATATCTTCAGCGAATATTTTTTCAAATACTTCCTTCGCTACCGTGCGGTTAATAGTACCATTATCCACCAAAACAATTAATTTTGCAAGATTTTCCGGTGAAAATCTTATGGCCTCCGGTTCCTGGCCCTCTTCCTTCAACAGCCTCATGGCCTCGACCATCAGCCAGTTGGCCGCTTCTTTCGGCTTTCCGCACAGGGAAACAGTGGCTTCGAAGATATCGGCCATGTGCTTCGCCCCCGTGATGATATCCGCGTCATACGCGGAAAGGCCGTACTCTTCCTGGTATCTCGCCATCTTCTCGGTCTTTAGCTCCGGCTGGCGGTCCTTTATCTCCTGAATCCAGGCGTCGCTTATGGTCACCGGCGGCAGATCGGGATCCGGGAAATAGCGGTAATCTTTGGCGTCCTCTTTGGAACGCATGGCACGGGAGCTTTCCTTATTATCATCCCAGCGCCGCGTCTCCTGAACCACCTTCTTCCCCTCCTCCAGAAGCTCGATCTGGCGCTTCCGCTCGCCCTCGATCGCTCTGGCAATGGCCTTGAAGGAGTTTAAGTTCTTCATCTCCGTCCTGGTACCAAACTCCAAAGCTCCCGCTTCCCGGACGGACAGGTTCACATCCGCCCGCATAGAGCCTTCAAAAAGCTTGCAGTCCGACGCTCCGAGATACTGGATGATCAGCCGCAGCTTCTCCAGATACGCGATCACTTCATCGGCGCTTCGCATATCCGGCTCCGAGACGATCTCAATGAGCGGAACGCCGCTTCTGTTATAATCCACCAGGGAACAGTCTTCCCATTCATCATGGATCAGCTTTCCTGCGTCCTCCTCCATGTGGATCTCGTGAATCCCCACCTTCTTCTTACCGGCCGCTGTCCAGGTTTCCACGAAACCGTCGTGGCAGATGGGGAGGTAGAGCTGGGAGATCTGGTAGTTCTGAGGATTGTCGGGGTAAAAATAGTTTTTCCGGTCAAACCGGCAGTACTGGTTGATTTCACAGTTCACTGCCAGCCCCACCGCCAGCGCGTATTCCACCACCTGCCTGTTAAGGACAGGAAGCGCCCCCGGCATCCCGGTGCACACCGGACAGGTGTGGGTATTGGGCGCTCCGCCAAACTCCGTGGAGCAGGAACAGAAAATCTTCGTTTTCGTGGCAAGCTCCACATGGACCTCCAGTCCGATGACTGTCTCATACTGTCTGCTCATCTGCTCTGCCTCCTTTCCTGCTGACGGCTCCTCTCAAACGCATACCCCGCGCGGATAATCTGATTCTCCTTAAAGCAGTCTCCGATTAGCTGCAGGCCAATCGGAAGGCCTTTGGAATCTGTCCCGCAGGGAACGGAAAGCCCCGGAAGTCCGGCCAGGTTGACGGAGATCGTATAGATGTCGCCGAGATACATTTTCAGGGGATCGCTTAAGCTCTCTCCCAGTTTCGGCGCCGTAACCGGAGAAGCGGGTCCCAGTATCACATCGTAGCTCTCGAACGCACGGTCAAATGCTTCTTTGATCAGCGCCTTCGCCCGGAGAGCCTTCAGATAGTAGGCATCGTAGTAGCCGGAGCTCAAGACGAAGGATCCCAGCATGATACGGCGTTTCACCTCCGGCCCGAAGCCCTGGGAACGGCTCTTTTTATACATATCGTGAAGCCCTTCATACTCCTTTGCCCGAAAGCCGTATTTTACGCCGTCAAAACGCGATAAGTTGGAGCTGGCTTCCGCGGAAGCGATCACGTAATAGGCAGGAATGGCGTATTCCACCATGCCAAGATCGAATTCCTCCACGACAGCGCCCTTTTCTTTCAATACCGCCGCGGCTTTTAAGATGGCCTCCTTTACCTCCGGATCGAGGCCGTCTCCCATATAATCCCTCGGAATTCCGATTCTCATTCCTTTCACGTCGTCCACCAGAGCCGACGTAAAGCGGGCACTCTCCTGCACTTCGCCGGAGCTGTCGTGACGGCCTGACCAGTCATACTCCCCGCGGTCCATGGAGGTGCTGTCTTTTGTATCATGGCCTGCCAGCGTTTCAAGGATCACCGCACAGTCCGTCACATCCTTCGCCACCGGACCGATCTGATCCAGAGATGATCCGTAGGCAATGAGACCATATCGGGAAACGGTTCCGTAGGTTGGCTTTAAACCGGTCACCCCGCAGAATGAGCTGGGCTGCCGTATGGACCCGCCCGTATCGGAACCAAGCGCATAAAAGCATTCATTTGCCGCAACCGCGGCGCAGGAACCGCCTGACGAACCGCCTGGCACATGATCCGGGTTCCAGGGGTTTCTCGTGACTCCGAAGGCGGACGTCTCCGTCGTACTGCCCATGGCAAATTCGTCCATGTTCGTCTTGCCGATGATTACGGCCCCCGCCTTCCTTAAGCGTTGTACCGCCTCCGCCGTATAGGCAGGCACGAAGTTTTCAAGAATCTTCGAGCTGCAGGTGGTACGCATGCCTTCGATACACATATTGTCTTTTACTGCGACCGGGACCCCGGCCAGCAGTCCGGTAAGGGTGCCTTCGTCTATCCCCCTCTGTACCTCCTCGGCCTGCTTAAACGCCTTTTCCTCTTCCAGTGTTACGTAGCAGTTAAGCTCCGGCTCCCGCCTTCTTATCTGGGCAAAGACGGCCTCCAGCGCCTCTCTGCACGTTACTTCTCTCTCTTTAATCTTCTTTCCCAGTTGAACCGCAGTCAGTGATAATATCTCTTTTTCTTTCATGGGATCTCCTCCTTATTCCACTGTTTTAGGAACCTTAAACGCACCGTTTTTCTGCTCTGGTGCATTTTTCAGGATGGATTCCCTGTTGATGAGCTCGCGCTCCGCCAAACCAGGATGAGGAAGGCTTTCTTCTCCCGGTATATCCTCCCGGAATACATTGGTCAGGGGGAATCGGTGAGTCATGGGTTCTACGCCCTCTGTATCCAGCTCGTTCAGCTTGTCGATATAGGCAAGCATGCGCTCCATGTCCTTTTTGGCTTCCTCTTTTTCGGCCCCGGACAGCTCAAGCTTTGCCAGAATTCCCACGTATTCGATCATCTCATCACTTACCACCGGACGAACGTGAATGGGACCGGCTTTTGAAGTCTTTTCTGTCATATCTGCCATGGTTCTTTCCTCCGTTTCTATGGCTCCAGTCTGGTCACGTCGCGCGGAAACATCGTCGTCTCACGGACATTCTGCTCGTTTAACAGCCGCATGGTCAGTCTCTCCAGACCGATTCCGAGACCTCCGTGAGGCGGCATACCGTATTTGAATATCATCAGGTAGGATGCCAGTTCCTCCGGGTCCATGCCCCTCGCTTCCATCTTCTTTATGATGGCATCGTAATCGTGGATTCTCTGGCCGCCTGTGGTGATCTCCAGGCCACGGAACAGCAGGTCGAAGCTCAGCGTATACTTCGGATCCTGGGGATCGTCCATGGCGTAAAACGGCCGCTTCTTTGACGGGTAATGTGTGACGAATACAAAATCGCTGCCGAACTCCTCTTTAAAATACCGGCCGATCAGATTTTCTTCCTCCGGCTCTAAATCGTAGGGGTTGCGGATCGGACGGCTGTATTTCTCTGAAACGAGTTCCTTGGCCCGTTTAAAGGTTACAGCGGGAATCTTTGATACGTCCGGAAGTGTAACATTTAACATCAGGAGTTCCTTCTCATATTCCTCAGAAAGAAGCTTCATTACGTATTGAAGCATGGCAGTCTCCATGGCCATCACATCTTCAAAGCCGTCGATATACCCCATCTCAAAATCTAAACTGGTGTACTCGTTTAAATGACGGGTGGTGTTGTGCTTCTCGGCACGGAACACCGGAGCCGCCTCGAATACCCGGTCATAGACACCCACCATGGTCTGCTTGTAAAACTGCGGGCTCTGTCCCAGCTCTGCCTTCTTGTTAAAGTAATCCAGCCGGAACACATTGGAGCCGCCTTCTGCGCCGCGGGCTACGATCTTCGGCGTGCGGATTTCCGTAAAATGCTGGGAATGAAGGAAATCCCGGAAGCCTCTGACGATGCCTTCCTGAATACGGAATTTCGCCCGTTCCATGGGGTTTCTCAGCGTGATGGGGCGAAGGGCAAGCTTCGTCTCCAGGGAAGTGTTCAGCTTCCACTTGCTGACGGCGATGGGAAGAACCTCGGCCGGAACCGAGAGAACCCGAATCTCCGACACGCGGATTTCCAGGCCGTGGGGAGCACGCGGCTCCGGCGACACGGTGCCGGTGACGATGACGGTGGATTCTTCTTTTAAGTCATCGGCGGACGGCTGTGCCGCGCCCTCGGGGGACCGCTCGCGGACACACTGGATTAAGCCTTCTGCTTTTCTCAAAATGATAAAGCTCACTTCTCCCATGTCGCGTATGGTGTGGACCGCCCCGCTTACGGCTACGGTCTTTCCGGTGTAAGCACCAGTGAGTAAATCGGCCAGTTCTGTTGTTTCTTTCTTTTGGATACCTTTGATAAATTCCATGTCTGCACTCTCCTTACCATAGCTACTAATGGTTGGATTCCGGGAGAGGGGTGCCTGTTCAGCCTGGCTGACCAGTCCGCAGGAACCTTTCAAATGCTCTGCCTTCGCGAAAAAAAAGAGCCCCGCCCCGGAATACAGTTACATATTCCGGGACGGGGCTCTCTATGATAAGATCCCGCGGTACCACCCGCATTGAGATACTTTGCTTGCTATCTCCACTCTTTCACTTAACGCGTGTCACGGACATACCTACTCCTGACACCGGAATACTTCCGGCCGCTTCGGGATGTCGGCTCCAGAGTGTTCCCTTAACTCAGTCCCTCATGACGGCGCTCTCAGTCGGTGACGCCCTCTTCCTGTCAAGTTTCTTAAGTCAGAGTCTCTTTCTCAGCCTTTGGTCTTATAAACAATTCACCACTTCACTACGATGAATTTCATTTATGATAGCACACCGGTTTTCTCTTTGCAATACCTATTTTTCACAAAAGAATCGGGGCTTGTTGACTTTTATTGTCGAAAAGGTTACAATTATCTGCACGTTTACTACGTAAGATAGGGGGGTTTTACATGTCAAATATTACCATCTCCGAGGCGCCGGCTGAAAACAAAATGGGTGTCATGCCCGTCAACCGCCTGCTGTTCTCCATGTCTCTGCCCATGATACTTTCCATGCTGGTTCAGGCCTTATACAACATCGTCGACAGCATCTTTGTGGCTCAGATCGGAGAGACCGCACTGGCGGCCGTATCGCTGGCATTTCCGGTGCAGAACTTAATTATCGCGGTGTCCGTCGGCACCGGAGTCGGCGTCAATGCGCTTCTGTCCCGCTCTCTGGGAGAAAAGAACCAGGAAACCGCCAACCTGGCGGCCGTCAATGGGATCTTTGTGTTCTTTTTAAGCTATCTGCTGTTCGCTGTCTTCGGCCTCTTCTTTGCCAGGATGTATTTTTCGGTTCAGACCTCGAACCCGGAGATCATCGAACAGGGTACCATTTACTTATCCGTCTGCTCCATCTTTTCCTTTGGGATCTTTTTAGAGATTGCGCTGGAGCGGATCATGCAGTCCACCGGGCGGACAATCTATAATATGATTACGCAGGGACTGGGAGCCATCATCAACATCATTCTGGACCCGATTCTCATCTTCGGGCTGTTCGGATTTCCCCGAATGGGGATTCTGGGCGCCGCGGTGGCCACGGTAATCGGCCAGATTATCGCCATGCTCCTGCTGCTCTATTTCAACATCAGGAAAAACAGCGACGTGAATCTGAATATGCGCCGTTTCCGTCCGGACACAGCGATTATCGCTGAAATCTACAGAGTTGGGCTGCCTTCCATCATCATGCAGTCCATCAGCTCGGTCATGACCTTCGGTGTCAATAAGATCCTGCTGCTCTTCTCTGAGACGGCGGTATCCGTATTCGGAATCTATTTCAAGCTTCAGAGCTTTATCTTCATGCCAGTATTCGGCTTAAATAACGCGATGGTGCCGATCGTCGCCTACAACTACGGCGCCGCGCGGAAAGACCGTATCATGAAGACCATCCGCTCCAGCGTGACTGCGGCGGTCGCCATCATGCTGGCAGGGCTTGCCATATTCCAGATTTTCCCAGAGCAGCTTCTGTATCTGTTTGACGCTTCGGAGCATATGATGGGAATCGGCGTTCCGGCTCTCCGCATCATCAGCTTAAGCTTCCTGTTCGCAGGGTACTGCATCGTGATCGGCTCCGTATTCCAGGCGCTCGGCAACGGCGTCTACAGCCTGATCACCTCTGCCGCCAGGCAGCTGGTATGCATACTTCCCGCCGCCTGGCTCTTCGCTTCGGTGTTTGGCCTTCACGCGGTCTGGTACGCATTCCCGCTGGCGGAAATCATATCCGTCGTACTTACGACCCTCTTATTCCGCAGGATCTATCAGAAGAAGATTCAGTTGTTGTAAAGATTCAGCAAAAGGCTGGCGCATCTGCCAGCCTTTTTATTTCCCCTCACGCTCCTCCGGCAGCACCAGGCAGTACGCCTGCCGGTACTCTTTGGCCGTGATTCCCATGTATTTTTTGAACAGCCGGCGGAAATAATCGACATCCGTGTATCCGCACTCGTAGGCGATCTCACTGCCCGTCAAACTCGTTTCAATCAACAGGCGGCAGGCCCGGTTGATTCTGGCTTCGTGGATGGCATCGGTTAAGTTTCTGCCGTACACGGCGTGATAGACCCGGCCCAGATGATCCGGGCTGCATTCCAGCCTGTCGGCGAGAAACGAGGCGGACAGCGGCTCTTTCCAGTGCTCCCTGATATACCGCGCCGCCTGGTTGGCCAGATAAACCTTCTGCCCGCTGACCTCCAGCGGAGAGAGGGAGTCGGAAAGCTCACACAGCAGCTCCAGAAGCACCAGATTCAAAAATGTCTTATCATCGCGGCATACGTTCTGCCTCCGGATAAACCGCCGGAACAGCTCCTCAAACGCCTCCGGCTTCGCCAGACGTATCAGCTGCGGAAGGGCCATAATATCGCTGCCCATGCGGAGAGCCTCTTCCTCTATGGTAAAATGGAGCCAGTAAAAAGTAAGGTCCTCGTCAAAATCCCTGGTTCCCCCATGATGGCGTCCCGGAAACAGGATGAGCGCCTCCCCTTTTTCCACATCGTACTCCACGTCCTCCTCGAATATCCCCAGAGTCCCCGAATTGACGTATATAATCTCAAATGTATCCATGGTACGCTCCACATGGCGTCCCCGTCCCTTTGTCACCAGATAGCCGGCATTTAACGCCTGTACCGGCAAAAGTGCTTTTAAATGCAGAAAATGTTCCATCCTTCTCTTTTCCGATAGTCGGAATCCTCCAGTTATTCTCTCCTTTCTCCTCTTGTATAATGCCACGGAAACTGGCAAGATAGAGAAAGATAAGAATTCTTATAAACGCGGAAAAAACCGGTCCATTTCCCGCCTTACCAACACAAGAATACCAGAAAATTTTATAAATGAAAAGAGGATAGCGGCAATTCAGCCGCAAATATTGGCTTATGGTTACAGTTCTACAAATTAAGCAGATGGTGTCCCAGGCCTATTTCGGGGATGCTGTCATGACGGAAACGGATTATTCCAGGGGCCGGAAGCTGTTTATCGCCGAAGGCTGCTGCGCCAACGGCGTCGTCACCCTGACAACGGGGGCGTTTCTGTCCGGCTACGCAGGCTATCTCGGCGCTGACGATTCTTTAAACGGAATCATCGGTTCTATTCCGGTGCTCTTATGCACCCTGCAGATGTTTTCTTCCGTCGTCCTGGAAAATTTAAGACAGAAGAAATTTTTAATCGCCTGCTTCGCGCTGATCCACAGGCTTCTGCTCTCCTCTGTCTTTTTTGTGCCTCTGGTGGTCGAAGATAATGCGGGCCGCCTGGTGGCGGTCGTGGCCATCTATGTAGTCGCCCATTTCTTCGGCGCGTTTATCGGCACCGGTACGGGCAGCTGGCTTCTCTCCCTGGTTCCGGAAAACATCCGCGGAACCTATCTGGGGCGGAAGGACGCGTTCGCCTTTGCATTTACCACGGTACTCAGCCTGCTCTGCGGCCGTATTCTGGACTGGATGAGAGGCGCGCATCAGGACCTGCTGGGGTATTATATCATCGGACTTATTGTACTTTCCACCGCCTTCACGGATTTCTGGTGCCTTTCCTCAATCCGGGAACCGGTGCAGGAGACTCACCGGCGCAGCTTAAAGGCCGCTGTCATCGATCCGCTCCTCGACAGGGAGTACCGGAAGGTCATCGGCCTTTACATGTTCTGGAACCTGGCCCTGCAGGTAGCCGGACCATTTTTCAGCGTGTACATGGTTACCGGCCTCTCGCTGGATTATACCTATATCACCTTCCTGGGGCTGATCGCTTCCTCCGTCCGTGTCGTGGCGGCCTGTTTCTGGGGACGTCTGGCAGACGCCACCTCCTGGCTTCATGCGGCGCGCTGCTCCATGCTCCTGCTGGGCCTTGTACATACGTCGTGGCTGTTTATGACACCGGCCACCTGCCTGATTTTACAGCCCATACTCCAGGCTCTCTCCGGGGCCGCGTGGGGCGGAATCGCCATCGCGGTTTTCAGCCTTCAGTACCAGTACGCCCCGGCCGACAAGCGGGTCACGTACGTCAGCGCCAACTCCTCCTACGCAGGCTTATGCGGATTCTTCGCCACGCTGCTTGGCGCGTCCCTGTTAAAGATCCTTCCGGAGTTTTCAGTCGGGGGATTTAAAGTGTCCGGGATGCAGATGATTTTCGCATTGTCCGGAGTGTTGATTATGCTGTGCGTGAGATACATGAGACGGTTAAAATAAACATTTGCCCGCTGCAGAAAAAGGCAGCCGCTTCAGATTATTCTTTAGCGGCTGCCTTTTTCCTATCGGTATGCATCCATGCACTGATCCAGATATCTCGGATAATTTTCATTGATCCACAGATTGGTAAGAAGAGTCTCGGCCTCCTCAAAGCTGGCTTTTCCATAGTCTGTTTTATCCAGCACCTTCAAAATTCCCTGGGAAGCTCCGTAATCCAGACAATCGCTGTACTGTCCCGCAGACATGCCTCGGGTCTGCTCCGCAAGCCAGGCCAGCTCTTCATTATCGCGCGGCAGCTGGTTCGAATCATATTCCACCTCTTCATATTCAATCGGTGTCGAAAATCTTTGGCCGGCCGCCTCTGTAATCAGCTCCGGGGGCGTCCCATTCTCCAGTTCCTCCTTCACAAAGGCCCATACTGACTGTAATTCTTCAGGATACTCCCCGACCTTCATGCCATAATACATATAGATACCAACCCTGGCTTTACAGCCCTTATCCAAATAAGCGGCGTCCGCCTGCTCATATAACTCCTGAAGCTGTTCTTTCGTTGGCTTCAGCCTGGTCTCCAGGAGTTTTTCCTTCAGGGCATCCCTTACTTCCATCTGCGTCCTGGATATGTATTCCATCAGACCGTATGTTTCCGGCCCATAGGCAGTCTGTCCAGGTTCCGCTCTCCTCTTATTTTCCCTGTCCAGGGATTTTTTTATGTCATCCAGAGTGATGTCCACTTCGATTTCGTACTTGGCTGCCTCAATCCGCTCCACCGTATCCGTAAACAGCGCATTGACCGCCTCTGTCCGCAGAACCTGGGAAGGTGTCTCCCCCCCAATCGTGCTGTCCCAGAATCCCTTTTCGTTGGGGTCCTGCTGATAGGTCTGGTAGAAATAGGAGCTGACCTTTGCCCGGAGATCATCCTGGTACAGCGCCAGATGTTCCCGGGTGATCGCATAGTTTCCGATCCGCATAACAGGCTTATCCGCCTTTTTATACAGCCAGATTCCCGATGCCACCACTCCCGCCATCAAAAGCCCCAATAAAATGCACATCACCGCATTGGGGTAGGAAAGCTTCTCAAGTTTTAATCGAAACGCCATTCGCCTCATGATCTCCTCCGCTCCTCATTTCTGCCGTCACATTCGGGTATGAGCTGTTTTCAGCCCATACCCGCCATAACTCTCTTAATTCTTTCTGTATTTTACCATTTCCTGTGTCAAAAGTCTCTCTATTTCGTGAATTTCTTCCATAGAAGCATCTGCATCGGCAAGTATGCGCTCTGCATCAGCGATAAGCTGTTTTAATCTGGCTTCATCTACATGACTGAACTCGCTTGTTTGAATCTCCTTTGCCAGATTCACGATGAAGCTGAGATTCTTTTTCACTATTTTTTCCGGCTCATACTCTGATTTCCACGTTAATGCCGGTTTTACCGCTCCCTCCTTTGCAGTTCTGGAGGAGTGGATTCCTACATAATTGTTTGAAGCTGCTGTCGGGATACTGATCTCAAAGGATATTTCTTCTTCCCCTGCGCGGATCGCATCACGCACAGCTTTGGTCACATCAAGCTGTTGGATCAGACTTTCCGACGCCATGCTCTTTGTCATAACTGCAGCAGGTTCTGCATCGACTCTTTCCGGGAAGCTGTTAAAGGTTACTGTCGCTCCCTCCCAGTCATTCTCCACCCGGTAGATATGAAGCAGCTCGAAATCAGCGCTTGGCATGCCAGTTAATTCATATGACAAATAAATATGTTCCGCGTCCCCGGGCACATGTTCCAGATCAAACTTCATTAAGGACTTTCTCGTATAACTCTGAGCGCCCGTATCGTATTTTACAATCAGGCTGGAGGAGCCGCTGAAATTCTTATCTCCATCGGTTCCGCCCTGAACGTAGACGTCATCCATCGTGGCCGCCGCTTCATCTCCCACCTGTACCTCTACCGATGCGGTAATTCCTGCGGTGTTAAAAAGCCCCTCTGTCAGCTGTAAGCTTCCGGTCAGTGTATACACACCGTAAACGTCCTTTTGATAATCGCCTCTCTCCCAGGTAATTCCCAGCATATGGGTATTTCCCGCGTTGTCATAGGCCTTAACGGTCTCCGGAAGCGCTATCCCGGCAAATTTTGTTCCAGGCGCCACCTTGATTCTGTCAAACTCTTCGGCAAGCCCGACAAGCTCAGGCTTATCCGTTTCAGCGATTTTCAAAGTCACTTCGCTCGTCTTTCCCGTCGTTCCTGCGGTTTTTACGGACAGCTTAATAAATGGTGTCTTCTGAATCACCTCTACGTTAGCAGCCTTTTCTACAATCTCTCCTCCGGCGTATGGGATTGAGACTTCGATGGTTCCGTTATTTTCCTGTGTCGGGTCTGACACGCCTACCGATACCAGTCCATCGCTTACCTGCATGGTCACGGAAGCGGCCTTGTTTGAGGTGATCCCTTCCACCGTCTTTCCCTTGCTGTTCCAGAAATTCACAGCGGTCAATCCCAGTGAGTTTTCTCTTACTGCATGAGCGTCCCCGCTGCATTCCAGGATTTCAATATCAGGATTGGCAGCATAATTTTCCGTTTCTTGCGCATCCTTCCCCGGCAGAATGACATAAGAGTAATCCGCATCGGTTGGTTTCTTCCCGTGCTCAAACCAAAAAGTCGCAAACTGGTTTGTCTCTTCGCCTTCCGTGGTTCCCTGGGTATTCCAGTTGCCGGTTCTCTTCTCTTTTAAAGCCATGATATCGGCTTTTCCAGGGAAGTAATAACCAATGTCGGAATGATCGGTATTTCCTTCCAGATAGAGCCACGATGCCTCCGGTATTTTTGTTCCTTTTCCTGCGCTTTCAGCACCGTCGTCTCTGATCGATCGTTCTTCACCGTCGATTAAGACCTGGTTGCTTCCATCTTCCTTTAATTTCCTGTTTTCAATCACTGTTTCCACATAATTTCCTGTGGAAGAGGTAATTCCGCTTCCGACTGCAACGATCTCATCGTCAAACAGGAACCAGGACTTTTTCGCATCCGTACCGTTTCTTGTGCTTCCACTGTTTCCCAGTGTTTTATAATGCATTCCGGCCGTTCCGTAATCTCCCAGGCTGGAGCCGCCAACCCAGCTGTAGATATTCCTGGTGCGGTCTCCTGCTCCGTCTGGACGCGTGACGTACTCTGTCGTTGTTCCTGCCAGACGCTTCGGATCCACCGTAGCCCAGTAACCGGTTCCGTATTGATCCTGATCCCCGTTATAAAGGTAGGTCATGCCGTCTGAAATGTTCCAGGTGCGTTTTCCTTCATCATTGATCAGTTCATGTCCATATGTTCTGTCTGAGTGCATCGACAGTGCAAAACCGTAATCCGGCCTTATATGCACCAGCTTATCCATGCTGGCAAACAGCTTATGAAGCACGTATTCGCTTCTCGGCTCAATGGAACCGTCATTCATGATCTGATTTGCCTTCATCAAGGATGCGATATGGCTGCTCTGGCTATAATAATACGCCTCGTCAATGCCGACATAATATTTGATCATGCTGTTAAAGCGCTCCTGCTGCTCTTTTGGCATCGCATCCCCGATCAGCATCATTGCATCCAGGATTTTGGCCCCTCTCAGCCTGTCATTGGACGTATTTCTCGTTATATCTCTTCCTGAAATCATGTCCATACACAATCCATTGTAAATAAACGGTTCAATTCCATCAAATACCATATCGAAGATGAGCTGCTCCGCTTCGTCGTCATAAGTCAGCTCGTACTCCGATCCGGCAAACACGCTGAACAGGATACTCAGCTTTTCATACAGCTGCGAACCGTATCCGCCCATATAGGCCAGCGCCTGATGTTGAATAAAGGAACCATCTTTGTAGAAGCCGTCTCCCGAAGTCACATACTCAAACACGGTCTTGTACGCATTTTTTACATGCTCCAGTTTGCTTCCGTTATCCGTCAGAAGCCCTGCCTGAGCCACTACCATACCTTTATCGATCAGGTTGGCCCCCGTCATCGCCGGTGATCCGGGATATCCCGACGGCTTGTCACATACATTGGTAAACCGGTTGACTGCCGCCGCATAGTTGGTGATCTGCTTCAGGGTAAGATCATCGTAAAGAATCAACGCCGTATCCATAAAGGCAATCGGCCCGCCAATCTCCCAGTGCCACCAGTTTCCAAAGAACGGGGTCTTATCGTCACTGCTGCTGTAATGGTTTTCATTCATAAAGTCGAGAGCCCGGATCAGCTCTTCTTTCAGTTCATCGTTTTGATACAGCACACAGCCTTCCGTCGCCCACGCAATCGCCATGTCCTTCAGGCGATAGAATGTCTGAGCCACATTTCCGGAATGCACCTTTGCGTTTGCTCCCGTCCCTGCTATATAGCTCATATCGAGATCACTCCAGAGATTGGTTCTGGAAGCGTCATCGCTCTTAATCATGGAGCTCCAGTACTCTCCGGCCTTCTCATCCAGACCTGTTATGTACGTCACCACAGCCTGATTTCCAGTATCCAGGGTGCCGCCTAACAGGTTATTCAGCCATTTTTCTCTCAATTCCACAAACTCCGGATCCACTGGCTTGTCCGTTTTTGAGGTGCGTGTGACAAGCTTTGGCGCCTGCTTTCCTTCTGCTCTCGTAGAGTAGAAATCAATCATGTTGTCATTGGCCTCTGTCGGGCAGCTGATCTCAAAGGATATTTCCGTTTCTCCCTTTGCCAGAGCGTCTGTCACCGCTTCACTGACATCAACCGTCACCAGTTCACCGGATATATTCGCTTTTGTAATAACTCCTGCCGCTTTTTCCGCTGTTTTTTCCGGAATCGTATTCCATGTGACGGCGGCTCCGGTCCACTGGCTGCCGATCTTTTGTACGAGAGCCTCCGTAAAGTCTTTCGCAGGATTGGAATTGCTGATGCCTCCGGTCAGCTGGAGGACCAGCTCTGCCTCCTTTGTGTCACCGGCAGCCGATGACAAATCAAATTTCAGCAGTGTTTTCCGGGTATAGCTCTGATTGCCGTCCGAATACTTTACCCGCAGCTTCGCCGCATCGTAGTTGCTGAATGACGTGCTCACTTTATCGGCATCCGTTCCGCCCTGCAGATATACATCCTGAATCGCCGTTACGGCTGATTCACTGGATTCCAGTTCTGCGATTGCAGTGGCCATCTCCGCGGCCAGTTCATTGATTCGCTTTCTGACCGGCTCCGTAAATAGGCTCTCAGAGGGCGGCCCCACCTTTTCATACGTCAAATCACTCTGATCATACTCCGTTGCAAAAAGGGCTTCCGCTTCTTTCATAAGGGTTTCCAGTTTTTGATAAGAAGCCGCCGTATAATCAGCCGCATTCCGCTCTTTTGCATTTTTATACACTGCCGGAAGATTCGGCAGGGTTACCGTGATATCATATTCCGGCATCCAGGCTGAGGTCTTAAAGTTTCTTGCCTTGAACACAATACTGTCATCGTATATCTTCACGTGATAGCCGGTTCCGGTTTCCTTCACCCCATTCTCAGAATCATTATACGAGGGCAGATCAATCATGGTACCGAATCCGCGGTCAATGGCTTCCACAACTCCAAACCCGTTATGTATATGGCCTGACAGATAGATTACCTGAGGGTATTTCGAGAATATCTCCTTTACCCTTTTATCCTGATTGCCAAAGTCATTTAGAATATTGCTTCTCCAATGAGTATCCTTTAATGCATTATGCCCCAGCACAAAAATCGGTTTGTCAGGACTGGCGTTTTCCGCCAGCGTTTTTTCCAGCCATTCCAGCTGATCGTCTGATAAATACATCGCATCCTTGATGCCGTTTTCTGTGTTAATGGCGATAAAATGATATCCGCCCAGCCAGCGGTCAAAATACACCTTTCCGTCCGTATCCGGCATATATCTGGAATTTCGCTCCAGGTAAAGTGCCTTTGCCGTCGGCCAGTACTTGCTGATCACGGTCTCGTCCTTATTCCAGTCTGCGGAGCTGGTCCCTCTCACATCGTGATTTCCCAATGTGATCATGATCTTATCGTCCGAAACAGGAGAATACTGATCCATTATCCTGTACATCGCGTCATACTGGGCCTTCGTGCCGCTCTGGGTAAAGTCTCCCAGATTCATGATGCCAAGCGTGTCCGGATCCATGGTCCTGATATCCTTCAGCCCCGCAATCATATTGACTGCGTTTGTTTCCGTGAGGTCATCTGATTTTATATGCACATCCGACACGACCTGAAAGCTGGCCAGAGGCTTGCTGCCTTCCAGAAACTGATTGTACCTCTCTTTCAGTGCTCTGACTGCAGCCATAGCTGCAGCCGTTGTCATTCCCTCCAGAGCACTCTTCGTTTGCCTTATCTCTTCTGCCATAGAATCAATTCTGTCCTGTGGATATTCAGAGCCGGGTTTTATCACAGACAGCTGCTCCGCCATCTGGTCAACGATGGCCGAAGCCCCTTCTGCCTCATAGATGGTTTTTACGGTTGTATCCGCAAGCACCTTGTTATAAACCCGAAGCTCATCCACCAGGCAGCCGCTCATGCCATAACAGCCTCTGCCGTCACCTCCCAGGATAAAATCAAGCTCCGTATCCACAGTTTTTCCACTGTGTTCCGCCATGGAGATGGAGGAATACTTCTCCCCATCCATGTAAACAGTCATGCTTCCATCACGGTCAAACGTGCCGACTACGTGATGCCACTGGTCATCATTCGCGGATATCTTCTTGATCTCGATCCGCTTTCCGGATATTCCGGAAAAATTCATGCGCACATCCGTATCGCTGCTGTTATTGTAATTTCCAAATGCCCAGCCCACGTTGCTGCCGCTTAAGTAATTTTTATTGGAAAGTATGGTTCCGTTGTTCTGTCCATGGTTCTCTGTCTTCATCCAGAAGGACAGGGAATAATCAGAGGTACCGAACATCAAGTCCTTCGCACGGCCGTAATTTACGTACTGTTCGGCCTTCGTATTCCCCTTTCCCGCAGATTCTCCATTGTTCAATGAGATAGCATTTCCGCGAATTCCCTTCTCATATGCGGGTGCTCCGATCACGGTTCCATTGTTTCCGTTTCCTGTAACATCCGTGATCTGTCCTGCTGTAACGCTGCCCTCATCGAAGGTGGAGTGCATGACAAGGCCGTCTTTCAGCAGCTCCTCCGTCCCGCTCTCATCCGTATTATCCTGGTAAAGCCCTTCGATCTTTGCAGCGCTTAAGGCTCGTGCAGAGGCTCGTGCATTCTCCAATGGGGCCCCATATGTCAAATTCCCCATAGCCATGGTCACTGCCAGCGCCGCTGCGCACAGTTTTTTCCATTTTAATTTCATATAGATTTCCCCCCTACTGAATCCAGGCTCCGTTTTCGTCTACCTGGCAGCCATCAGGTGTTGTAGTTCCGGTATAGAGAGCGCCCATGGAACGGCTGCCGCTTTCCGCACTGCCGCGATTCCACTTCCCGTCTTCTGTATTCTGCCATCCGGTATTGCCCTGCGTAACCGGATTTAAGTAATACCACGTACCGTTTACCATGGTCCAGCCAGTCATCATCGCTCCGGATTCATTTAAATAGTACCACTGGCCATCGGCTTCCTCTTTTACCCATCCCGTGTGCATGGAACCATCACTGCCTAATTTATACCACTTGTCTCCATCCAGAATCCAGCCCGTCTGCATATAGCCGCTGCCGTCAAAATGGTACCATTTGTCGTTTATTCTGGCCCACTCGTTCTTCGCGCAGCTTCCATCACTCTTCTGGAATCTCCAGTTATTATTTTCTGCTGCCTGCCACTCACCGCTCACATTGACAGCCGTCCGGTTCACTCTCACAGAGCTGGAACCACCTCCTGAGCTGCTTCCCGAGCTGCCTCCTGAGGACGATCTCTTCACCACAGTGATCTGGAAAGTATCTGTGAATACTTTAATGGCATCGTTGACTGCGATTCGATAGGTAACCACGACATCCTTCGTTCCGGCTGTTCCGGTATTCACATCTCCGATCTCATATCCGCTTACCGTCTTCGTGCTTCCGTCACTGTACACGGCCGCTACGATCAGGCCAGATGAGCTGAAACGTTCTCCCACTTTATATTCTGTTTTCGATGGAAGCGCCGTAATCTTAATTCCAGTCATCACCTTTGTAACCGGATCTGTTTTTCCGCTTAATACAAGAGCGTCAACGGCCTCCTTCAGGTTCTCATATGCCATGTCTACGATTGGCTGGTCTGCCTTTGTCAGCGTCTTATCCCTTAAGACTGCTTTTGCCTCAGATAATGCCTCTCTCATTGCATCGTACGTTTCCTCGGTATAATCTTTCTTCTTTTTCGACTCCGCAATGAGGACGAGATCACGAAGTGCATCTGTATCCGCCTTCTGGTTCTCTTCCGAGTCCATATTCCAGATTGCTTCCATCAGCTCTGTATATGCCGTATGTACTTCCAATTCCGTGGCCTTTGTATTTACCAGAACTTCAGCTGCTTTATTAAATGCCTTCATAAAGCGGTTCTTTGCTGCTTCTGTCAGCTGTCCCACCTCACCGCTGTTAATCAGTCCAGCCGCTTCCGTATAGAGGACGAGAAGTGCATTCTTATCTTCCGGCTCAATGATGCTGACTGAAACGGCTGCAAACTTCTGTTCCGGATTCTCGATGGAATCGTGATTCGCCAGATCCAGATAACCGATACAGGTATAAGAAAATTCCTTTTCCGGATCGTAGGCATTGTCCGGGAACCAGTACTGGATACCGACCTCCGCCTCCTGTCCGTTATCCAGCAGCACGGTTGCCATTTCCGGAAGTCCCAGTTCCTCCCACGGTGTTCCCACCAGCTGAATAATTCCTGGAATATCTTTTACAGCCACCACCTTGTGCAGCGCTTCCATAACATTGACGGTACACGTAATGGGCAGATTGATGCCTTCTGCTTTTCCGTATACGACAAAGGTTCCTTCCGTCTGATAATTTGCAGGGTTGATCGAATTCCATTCTACGGTCACGCTCTTTGTTTCCTCATTGGAATACGTAACAGTAACCGTCTCCGGAAGGACCGGCTTCTTTCCTGCAGATGTCGATACGGATACAGCATCTACCTTCATCTCATATACATTGCTCAAAACAATCGTCGGCTCCATCATTCCGGACGCTTCCCTGGAAGCAAAGTCAATCCCTCCGTTGTCGCCATTTGCATACTCTCCGAAATAATCGGTCAGCATGAGGAAGGAGAATTTTGTCTGGCCATTTTCAGCGTAGGCTTTCTTCACCCAATCCGTCACATCCAGCTCTACTATGTTTTCGTGATTGTCCCTGATGTCTTTATAAACGATTTTTTTGTCTTTTATCACCAGATTATCAGCGGAAAATGCTGGAGTCGTATTCCATGTCACAGTATCTTCCTGCCACTCGTCCCCGATTTCATAGACCTTCAAATAAAAATGGTTGTTGATATTTTTATAGTCGCTGTCGCTGACCGGTCTGGTCATCTGAAGCTTTATGGTGATGTTTGTTGCTGACTTCAGCATCTCGCTTTCATTTGTCAAGTCAAATCCGAGCAGACCTCTTCGCGTATACGCCGGGTCACTGCTGGCCGTCTTGACCTTTATCACATTCGGAGTAAGCTTTCCGTAAGCGGCGTCGCCATCCTTTTCCTGCGTAAATGCGTCCTTGACTGCCCCGGTTTCTTTTACAGTCTTTCCGTCACCAAGATCACCAATTACCCTGACTGTCGCCGCACACTTTTCCTTTAATCCGGACACACGGCCTTCTACGGTAAATTCCCCTTCGCGCGAATACTGCTCCAGAGTTAATTTATCCCATACAACCTCCAGCTCCATGGTAAGTCCGCCGGCGAATACAGCATTCACCTTGTCCGGGAGTTCCGGATAAATGCCTGCAAATGTCGTAACGTCCACGCTTTCATAGCTTTCCGGTGCATCTGCCACGACAATAGTCGCAGTCACCTGGTTCGACAGTCCGGGAAGTACGCCTGGAAGTTCGATGACGCCCGCCTCCATACAGTCTTCTTTTGTCAGCTCCTCCCATTCCACCGGATACTGATACGCGGTTCCGTCCAGAACAACTTTTAACGTCCCGGGCAGTTCCGGCACAACGCCCAGTGTTGTGACCAGATTGACTTCCTCTACCTCTTCCGCCTCTTCATCCTGGCTTGAGTATTCCAGCGCTCCGATGTCTACGCGGCCGGCAATGGTATTGCCCATGATATCCTCTGTAGGCATACCTTCTATTCTCTGGCCTGCTAAAATACAGGGAGAGCCCTCTGTCAGCTGGTACGGCTCTGCCAGCTCCTGAATTCTCTCTTTCGTAAAATCAGAATCGATCAGGTCTTCCAGATCCTCTAAAGGATACTGATACGCGGAATACGTTTCTCCCGCCTTATAGTCTTTCAGCATCGGATCCGCGAAAATATTGCCTTTTGCGGTCAGGCTGTCTTTGTCCAGGACGCTGCCCGCGTTTGTGTTGGCAATAGTATCCGGGTAGAAGCAGTTGTTTTCAATCACACTGTCTTCATGGATTGCAGATCCCTGTTCCAAGACCGCAAAGTCTATAACAGCGCCGTCTTTTGCCAGCACGATGTTGTTCTTAAAGTCCACAAAGCAGGTTCTCTTGCTCTTACCGCCAAACAGAGAGGTCTGTTTTCCTTCTCCGAATACGACAATCGTGTTATTGTAGATTTTCCCCACATTCGGTCCGGCCGAGCTGGTGTTGTCGTAATGGAAGGTCTGCTGCTGCATCCTGCTTCCGTTCGGATATGTACCCGTTCCGTCATTGATACTGACATTGTAACGGAAAATGGTGTTTTTCTGGCTGGACATAAACAGCATGGCACCGCCGCCGCAGTCGTGGCTTAAGTTATACTGGAATATATTGTCCACGTTCATCATGTCGGAGTCAAAGGCTTCTCCGTCATCATAGCCATACTTATTGCCGTATGCCTCGTTGTACTGCACGATTACGTCGTCCGCGAACATGGTCCAGCACTGAGCATAGTTTACAGTTCCCCGATCCAGGCCGCAGGAGGAATTAACCATGTTTCCTTCCACCAGGCCGCCTTTCGTCTCTGTCAGTACAATACCGTCGCCGACCACATCTTCCAGATAGTTGTTTCGTATGGTCACGTTGGAATAGTTTTTGAGGAATTCATTCTTTCCCCATCCGCTGCTTCCGATATCCGTGTTGCACTTGTTCCGGATACCTTCAATCGCCACGTTTTTCACGTAGTTGCCTTCAATCAGGACATCCTCGAAGGCCGCGCGTCCCATAGCCTTAGGGGTCAGATTGCCGTTATCGTCAATGGTAACCCGGTTACCGTCCTTATCGAGATAGTGTCCCATGACGATAATACCGCCGGAGGTTTTTCCTCCCTTAAAATTAGAGTTTACATCGTGGACATAACAGTTCTTAACCACAATGTGCTTATAAATCTCTTTCTGATTGGATGAATAGATCAGGATACCGGCACGTTCGCTGGTACCGCTGTCCATGGCCTCCCCCATCTCATCGGTACTCTCCAGGTTCGTTACTTCCAGATTGTAGATTTCCCAGTACTCTTCGTTGTAAATGGTGACGGCTCCGGTAATCGACGGACCAGAGGTGCCGTTTCCATTAATTACAGGGCGGCTTCCTTCGCCGTACCTGTCAATGGTGATGGGAGCGCCTTCCTGGCCGCTTCCTTTTGGATTCAGCGGCTGGTTCCAGATACAATCTGACTTCAGGAGAATTTTGTCTCCAGGTAGAAAGGTTTTGGAATTTACCCGGTCAAAGGATTTCCAGGCGGTATCCTCTGTCTTTCCGTCTGCCGTGTCGTTACCGTCTCTGGCATCCACGTAATAGGTCGTCCCCTCCGTCTGCATCTTTAACGCATTGGATGCGGTAGAAAGGCTGGCATTGGAATCTGTCGCGGTACGGTCATTTGTGTCATAGCTGTCCCGGCTGTTCACTGAGGTATCAGCAAATCCAACCATATTAACAGGCAGCGCGCTCATCATCATAACTGCCGCCATCATGCCCGCGGCTTTTCGTTTGAAACGTTTACTTGTTTTTTGCATAACAATATTTCCCCCTTGCTTTTTTTTCGCCTCTTTTTCAAATCAATCAAACGCCGTTTATCTTCTTTTTTTCATTTTTTAACCTCCTTACGCTTGAATTATCTTATACTGGTCATACCAGTTTTTGATTTTGAAAGTATAATACTAATTATGGTGGACTTAATTTTTCAGTATTGGGGAATAGCGGCTTCCGCACGCATAGAAGAAAAAATTTCTTTTGATAAAAGAGGCTGAATAGTCAGAACGCGAATAGACAGATGCAATATTTAAACACAAAAATACCGATAATACTTGACATAATTAGTATTATCGGCAGTAACGAAACCTGCTTCTGCATTCCAGAAGGCAGTAAATGATAGGATATATGGAAAGTATAGCATTGGGAAAAACTGGCAAAAATAAATAATTTGCTGAATTATATTAAAATTTTAATATTCTGCCTTTTTTAAAATGTAATATTACCATATTCTTGTACTTTTTTTATTTTTTTGCCCCTTTTTCGCATAGAAATCACCGTCACCCGGATATGAACAGTCAAAATAACCGGGAGCGCCGATCACATGTATTCTGTGTTCGACACTCCCGGTCATCTTTGTGGTGAGCTGAAAGCCCGACGGGCGCGGGATACCAGGCCTCTCTGCGCCGTCTTGCACCTAAGGTTAATAAAGAACCGGAACTACTCTCCTTTTCCTCTCTCCATGCAGGACTCTCTCACGATCAGCTCCGGCTTCAGGATCCGTTCCACCCGGCTTTCCTCATCCGGCACGCCCTTTATCTTTTCCAGCAGCAGTTCTGCCGCCATAGCGCCCAGCTTTTCCTGCGGATGGGCGATGGTTGTAAGCTTCACCGCCCCGTTTTCTGCAATAAATGAATTGTCGTATCCCGTTACGGAGATGTCCTCTGGAACACGGATTTTCTTCTTTTGAAGCGCCTTTAAAACCTCCAGCGCAATCTGATCGTTATAGCAGACGATGCCGTCCATGGCGGCTCCGCTCTCCAGCATCATTTCCAGCACCTTCGCCGGCTTCACCGCCCGGTCCTCCGTATGGAACCAGATCACCATATCGGGATCGTAGGGATAACCGGCCTCAAACAGCGCCTTCACATACCCCTTGTGGCGCTCCCTTCCCTGGCTGTCGTCCGCCTTGAAGATCCCCAGAATCCGCCGGTGTCCCAATTCGATCAGATAGTTTGTCACCAGATAACCGCCCATACAGTCATCCATCAGGATGTGCGGCTTATTTTTCATCTGCGCATAGTATCCCTGTATGAAGACATAGGGAATCTGGTAAAAATCAAGTTTTTCATACAATGCCATATTGGCGCAGAGAATCTCGCTCTTGCTGGGTTCCACGATCAGACCGTCGATATCTTTCTCCAGGATTTCCTCGAGACAGCGGCTTTCCTTCACGCGGCTGTTGCCGGTATTTTTCAGGATAATGCTGTATCCCTCCGCCGTCAGTACGCTGTCAATGCCCTGGATCAGCCTGGGGAAAATATAGTCCGACAGGTACGTGGTGATAACCGCAATATTCCCCGACCCCCTGTAATCCATTCCGCCGAACGAAAGTGAGGGGGACTTCGCTCTTCTAATTTTTCTGGAGACAAAGGTCCCTCTGCCGTGCTCCGCTTCTATAAATCCCTCCTGCGCCAGGATGGACAGCGCCTTTCGCACCGTATGGCGGCTCACATGGCGGGAGGCGGAAAGTTCATTTTCCGAAGGAAGCTTATCCCCCGGCCTCAGCCGACCGGCAATGATATCACTCTTCAGTTCCTCCATCAGCACGTAGTATTTCGTCTTCCCGCTCTCACCCTCTTCCCGGCCTGACGGGCTGCCGTTACTTCTGTCCATAATACGCGTTTGGTCCATGCTTGCGCATAAAATGCTTATCCTGCATGGACTGCGGCGCGGGTTCCACACCGCGGTTTAACATCTCAGTCACAAAATTCATCTTTGCAATCTCTTCCAGCACCACGGCATTATGGACCGCGTTCGCGGCATCTTTTCCCCAGGTAAAGGGGCCGTGGTTCTTGCACAGAACCGCAGGCACGTGAACCGGATTCCTGTCGCGGAAGGTCTCGATAATCACCATACCGGTGTTCTTCTCATATCCCTCTTCGATCTCCTCCGGCGTTAAATTCCTGGCACAGGGAATCTCCCCGTAGAAATAGTCCGCATGAGTCGTCCCGTAACACGGCAGCGCGCGGCCCGCCTGGGACCAGGCCGTAGCCATGGGAGAATGGGTATGGACGATCCCGCCGATTTTCTCAAACGCCTTATACAGCTCTAAGTGAGTAGCTGTATCGGAGGAGGGATTTAAGTCCCCCTCCACCTTATTTCCATTTAAATCCATGACCACCATGTCTTCCGGCTTTAACTTATCGTAATCCACACCGCTGGGTTTGATAACAAACAGTCCCTTTTCCCTGTCAATTCCGCTGACATTTCCCCATGTATAGGTGATAAGCCCTCTTCTTGGCAGTTCCATGTTGGCCTCATAGACCTCTTTTTTTAATTCTTCCAGCATCGTGTCATTTCCTCTTTTCTATTTTTTGTTTCAGTGCATGCAGATGGCAGGAATGAGCCGTCTGAACTGTTACGATTTTTCAGACACGCCCCGGCAGACACTCGACTGCGGCGCGCTCGATCGGCAAGCCGCTTATGTACCGCTCCATAAATACCTCGAAGCCGCGCTCATCCGCTTCCTGCGGCTCCATAACCACGCCTTCTTCGTCGGCAAATACGCTGTCTGCCAGGTACTTGTCGAGAGAGGCGCTGCCTCCGTCTTTTCTGTAACGCATATAGGAAGCCAGGATTGCCGCGCCCCATGCGCCGCCTTCTCCGGCAGTTTCCATGACGGTCACCGGTACGCCGGCCGCCGCCGCCATAATCCGCTGTCCCACGCCCTTTGTCTTGAATAATCCGCCGTGGCCCAGCAGACTGTCCAGCTTCACGCCTTCTTCCTTAAACAGGATATCCATGCCCACGCGGAGCGCTCCTAATGCCGTATATAAGTGAACGCGCATGAAGTTCGCCAGATTGAAACGGCTGTCCGGCAGACGCACGAACACCGGACGTCCCTCTTCAAAATGAGTGATGTGCTCTCCCGAGAAATAATTGTAGGCCAGAAGGCCGCCGCAGTCCGGGTCGCCTTCCAATGCCAGGTTATATAAGGTTTCAAACAGCTGGTTTCTGTCCGCCTTCATCCCCATCGCCGCGGAAAACTCTTCAAACAAATCCACCCATGCGTTTAAATCAGAAGTACAGTTGTTGCAGTGTACCATAGCCACCAGATCACCGGCCGGCGTTGTCACCAGATCCAGCTCCTCGTGAACCTTTTTCAGTTCCTGTTCCAGAACTACCATGGCAAACACGCTGGTGCCTGCGGACACATTGCCGGTGCGCTTCGCCACGCTGCCCGTAGCCACCATACCGGTTCCTGCGTCCCCCTCCGGCGGACAAAGCGAAATACCGGGTCTTAAGGCGCCGGTCGGGTCAAGAAGCTTCGCGCCCTCTTCCGTCAGTTCTCCGGCTTCCTCTCCCGCGGTCAGCGCCTGAGGAAGAATGTCACGGAGCTTCCACGGCAGATTCTCTCCGGCCGTCAGCTCGTCAAACTGAGCGATCATTCTCTCATGAAAATCCTTCTTATCGGTATCGATCGGAAACATACCGGCGCAGTCGCCGATTCCCAGCACCTTACGCCCGGTCAGTTTCCAGTGTACATACCCCTCCAGTGTGATCAGGTAATCAATCTCCGGCACATGCGCCTCTTTCTTCAGAATCGCCTGGTACAGATGGGCGATGCTCCATCTCTGCGGGATATGGTACTGGAACAGCTCCGTCAGCTTTTCCGAAGCCTCCTCCGTCATGGTATTTCTCCAGGTACGGAACGGCACCAGGATTTCTCCTGCCTTATCGAAAGCCATATAGCCGTGCATCATGGCGGAAATGCCAATGGAGCCGACGGTCGTAAGCGTCACACCGTAGCGTGCTTTTACATCCTCCGCCAGCTTTGCAAAGCTGTCCTGAACGCCCTCCCAGATGTCCTCTAACGTGTATGTCCAGATATTGTCCACGTACCGGTTTTCCCAGTCATGGCTCCCGGAAGCAATCGGCTTCTGGTGCTCATCGACCAGAACCGCCTTGATGCGTGTAGACCCCAGCTCCATACCCAGAGCCGTTCTTCCGTCTAAAATGCTTTGATATACGTCCCCCGTGAGAGCGTCCCTTTTTTCATTTAAACCATCAGTCATAGTTTTTCCCCCTCTCTAACGGTAAGCAGCAGAATTCCATCTCAATTCATTCTTAAAGCTGCGGATTGTAGTGTCCTCGTCGATGTAGACGGCTTCGATTCCCATGGAAGCGGCCCAGTCGCCCATCTGCTCTGCAGTCAGATCGTAGGAAAATGCCGTATGGTGTGCGCCGCCGGCCAGAATCCAGGCTTCGGCTCCGGTCTTTAAGTTCGGTTCCGGAGTCCAGAATGCGGTGGCAACCGGAAGCTTCGGCATCGGTTTCTCCACTTTTTTGCAGTTCACGGTATTGATGATGAGGCGGAACCGGCTGCCTAAGTCCACCAGCGATGTGGCCACTGCCTTTCCTTCCTTTGCGGTAAATACAAGACGGGCCGGATCCTCCCTGTCTCCCATGGACAGCGGGCATACCTTGATGGCGATCCTGCTGTCCGCGATTGACGGGCATACCTCCAGCATATGTGCCTGCAGAATGCCTTCCTTTCCCGGAACCAGGTTATACGTGTAGTCTTCCATAAAGGAAGTTCCCTTCGCGCCTTCCATACCGGCTGTCATGATCTTCATCAAACGCACCATGGCGGCAGTCTTCCAGTCGCCCTCGCCTCCGAAGCCGTATCCTTTTTCCATCAGACGCTGAATCGCCAGACCCGGAAGCTGCTTTAAAGAACCGAGGTCTCCGAAATGAGTCACGATCGCCTGATAATCCTTTTCCACCAGGAATTTCTCAAATCCCAGCTCGATCTGTGCCTGTACTGCCACGTGCTTCTTAAACTCTCCGGCATCTCTTCCCTCTAACAGAATATCGTACTTATCGTAATACTCTTCCACCAGAGTGCTTACATCGCCTGCTGCCACGTCGTTTACATAATCTGCAATCTCGTTCACCGGATAGGCGTCGATCTCCCAGCCGAACTTCATCTGGGCTTCCACCTTATCGCCCTCGGTTACTGCTACATTTCTCATATTATCGGCCACGCGGACGACACGGATATGGCTGCTCTCCATGATGCCCACCGCGGTTCTCATCCAGGAGCCGATCGCCGCCTGCACCGAACTCTCATCCCAGAAACCGACGATAACCTTTCTCTCAATGCCCATTCTCGTCACCATGTGGCCGAATTCCCGGTCTCCGTGAGCGGACTGGTTCTCATTCATGAAATCCATGTCAATGGTGTCATAGGGAATCTCCTGATTAAACTGCGTATGTAAATGAAGCAGAGGCTTTCTGTACTCCTGAAGGCCGAGAATCCAGGACTTGGCCGGTGAAAACGTATGCATCCACGTGATGACACCCGCGCATTCCCCGTCACTGTTGGCCTCATGAAACAATGCGCGGATCGATGTATTGTCGATCAGAGTCGGTTTCCAGATCACTTCATAAGGCAGAAGTCCCGACCGGTTAAGCCCCTCTACAATGATTCCGGAATGCTCTGCCACCTTTCTCAGACACTCATCTCCATAAAGATCCTGTGACCCCGTTGCGAACCAGAACTTGTATGCTTTCCTCTCCATAAAAAAATCCTCCTTATCACTGATATTATTATACTACAACAGTACCACTTGTACCATAGTGTGAACAAGTTGTTTTTTATGGACTGCTGTCTTAGTTACGCCGACGGGGGCGTGAAGCGTAATCTGTCTTATTCGTTTTCTTCGTGTTCCTCCGTGAGATCAATAACCTCTTTTATTTCCTCAATAAACTCTTCCTCACTTGGCAGGTATAACTGATACTTGCTTGTAAGAATATTCGTATTGTCTTCCGGCAGCGTAATTTTCGCAAGCAGGTCGTTTTTCGCTGTACAAAGCAATATGCCAATGGTCGGTGTCTCGTCCGGTAGTTTCTCGTATCTGTCGTAATAATTGACATACATTTGAAGTTGGCCTAAATCCTCATGCGTCAACTTATGAGTCTTGATTTCAATAACTGCGAAACACCGCAGCAGTCTGTTATATAAGACTAAATCGGCAAAAAATTCGTCATCTTCAAGCAGGATTCGGCGTTGTCTGGCAACGAATGAAAAGCCGTTGCCCAATTCGAGCAAAAACTCCTGTAAGTGCGTGATCAGCGCGGATTCCAAGTCCTGCTCGTAGTAACGGGCCTCTCGCTTTAGCCCAAGAAACTCTAAGAACATCGGATCTTTGATAATCTCCGCAGGCTTTGTCGGTATGCAGTCTTTACGGGCAACGGCGAGAACAGATTCCTTGTCGTTTGAAAGCAGCAGCCTTTCATAAAGCTGAGAGTTAATCTGCCGCTCAAGCTCACGCCCATTCCACCCATTGCCAGTCGCTTCCAGTTCATAATATTCACGTTTGTAATCGTCGTCTATGCTGATGAGCTGACGATACTGTGACCAGTTTAGTTGCGGATGCACCTTGCTGACTGTCGGGTACAGACGATAAAACTTCCGCGCCCGTGTCAACTGCGTATACGAAAAACCGCTCCCAAACTCCGCTTCGATTTTCGCAGCAAGATTCTTAATGAGATATCCGCCATAGGCAGCGCGGTCTTGTCCACGCTGTTCCTCAATGAATATTCGTTCTCCAAGACGCCAGTACATCATCAGCCGCATATACTCTACGCCACGAATGGCATTCTCGCGAGCACTGATAATTATCTCTCGTATATCGGTGTAAAACGTCTGATTGATGTTTTTCATTTCTCCCATAATATCATCTCCCAAGTTACGTATTTGTTTCATAACTGTCTTATTTTTGAATTGTTGCCGCATGCGGCAACAATCTTGATACTGCCTTAAACCTTATCTTTGAGCATAAAATCAGTCCCTTTTCTTTTATCGAGATTTCTCAGCCTGTGCCATCTGGCAGTGCAATAAACCTAATATCTGATTTTCGATTGGCATCTGACAAATATCCCCCAATTAAATTATTATCTGGCAAGAAAAGAATGAGTAGAAATGTTTCAACGATACAGGCTCTAAAATGGTAAAAGGATTGTAATGATCAATGATATTATTTTTCAGGGTGAACAATCTATAAAATGGGATGATGTAAGAACATACATAAAAAAACAGAGAAAAATGGGTGGTCGATATGATTCCAGATTTACATTACCTATCTACGGTAAGCTCGAAGAAGTCAGAAGGTACAACGTGATCCTTGCCTCCATACAGATTCGTCATGATGCAAATGGTAATTGCGAATCACGCTTGTGGGCGTATTTCGCAATTACCTGAAAGACTTATTATAGACCTTCCGTTTCTTTACTCATCTTTCTGACCGTAATAGGCGCCAGTTCGTCAGAAGACAGCGTCACCGTATACATGGCGATTTCGTCGGTTTCCCGGTTGGCGGATATGATCACATCGTTCTGATTCACCATGTAATGACAGACATTGGCCGGACCACAGTCCCTGTCAATGATTTCGCGCTCATACGTCCCGCTCTCCCTGCAATAAGAAAATGATACGAGATTTCGTTCGCCCTTCCGGAAACCGATTACGACCCGGGGAATCCGGCACAGCGGGCCGCCATAAACGGCATGTAAGAATTCCATTTTATCCGGGCATTCATATACCTTAAAAAAGCCTTCTCCCCGGTCCTGATAGATCGAAAACGTATCTCCATGAAACGGCGACAGCACCGCCAGTTCCTTTCTGCCGTCCCCGTCCAGATCCAGCAGCACCGCATCGGAAGCCGGTACATCGAGGAGTTCCCGGATCTCCCACTCCCCGTTCTTCTGTTCCGGCGGAAGGAACTGAAATATACCGTTTTCACAGGAGATCACCGCCGTATTCATGCCGCCGTCTTCTGTCCTGGCGTAGCCATGGTTTTTCGTCAGGCCTTCCTTTAAGACCGTAAGCGGCAGCGGATGGGCCTCGTCAAAAGTGCTCAAATCATCCGGAAGCACGGCGCAGTAAACCTTTCCGGGGCAGCTCCAGTCATCCTTATATGCATGGCCGGACTTCAGCGTACAGGCGATCAAGTACTTTACACCGTTTCTGACGAGAATATCGAACCGGTGCACAAACGGAAGCTCCGCCAGGGTTTTCACCTCCCAGACTCCGTCTGCAGGCGTTACGGTTACAAGCTTTGCTTCTTTGGAATCATTGGGGGAATAGAACTTATGGGTCGCCAGAAACTGGCCGTCACTTCCCGGCACCTGGACCATCGTCATGACTCCGCCCGGCCCCTCCCATACGGTATCCACCTCCTTTCCCGTCTCATCGAACAGGATACAGCGGTCTGTCTTCTCTGCCGCCACCAGAAAATGAAACCTTCCCTGATACGTCAGGGGGGCGATGGAATAGCACTTTGTTAAATTGGCCAGCACCTTTTTTTCAACTTGCATGTTCATCCTCCTTCGCCTGTCTGCCAAGTATGTCGGTCATCATCCGATTCGCCTTCCGGAGTTCATCCTTCCAGTCGCCGCCTCCTGTATACCAGAATTCCGTCACATATCTTCGGATACCCAGCCGCCACGCCTCTCTGATCGCCTCCTCAAAATTCACATGGCCGCTTCCGTACGGAATCTCCCGGAATTTCCCCGGCACCGTCTCTTTTAAATGCATGGCCAGCAAACGGCCGCTCCCCGACTTTAAATCCTCGATCACATCGGTCTTATACTGCTTCGCCGCATTGGTGATATTGCCGATGTCGGGATATACTCCCAGATAATCCGATCCCATCAGCTGCACATATTTCATGGCCTTTCCAACCGTATTCATGAACTCGGTTTCCATGGTCTCGAAGCCCAGCAGTATGCTCCTGCTCGCGGCCATATCCACCGCTTTTCTCAAATTCATTTCAAACATCTTTTTTGTGAATTCGCTGGACTCCTCATAATACACGTCATATCCCGCCAGCATGATAATTCTGATTCCCAGGTCATCCGCCAGATTGATGGCCTTTTCCATGATTTCCATGCCGCGGATCCGAACGGATTCCTCACTGCTTCCCAACGGGTATTTCCGGTGGCCGCTTAAACACATGGTCCGGATCGGAAGCCCCGCCTCGTACATATCCTGTACGAGAGAGGCCCGCTTTTCCACGCTCCAGTCCAGCCGCGCCAGTTTTTCTTCGGTTTCATCGATACTCATTTCCAGGAAATCATACCCCGCCTCTCTGGCATACGTGAGCTTTTCCCGAAAGCTTAACTCATTTGGCATGGATTTCTCATAAAGTCCCAAGGTATATAATTTCATCGTTACTCCTTTGCCCCGGTCTTACAGCAGGGAACGGAACGGTACGTTAGGCTCATCCGTAAAGCAGTCTTCAAAGCCGCGTCTGTAATGGTACTGGATCTTATCCCGGTCCACCGGCCAGACGTATTTGCCGCCCACGTCCCAGATAAACGGATGGAACTGGTACTGTAAAACGTCTTTCTTATAGTTGTAAAGCATGAGAATCTCAAGGGGATCTGCCTTAAAGTTGGTCCATACGTCGTAATGGATCGGAATCACCACCCTGCACTTTAATGCCTCCGCCATACGAAGAATATCCACGGATGTCATCTTATCCTGATTGCCCGCCGGATTCTCTCCGTAGGAACCAAAGGCAATATCAATGTCGAAATCCTTTCCGTGTTTGGCATAGTATGTACTGTAATGGGAATCCCCGGAATGGTACACGGTTCCGGCCGGTGTCTTGATCACATAGTTCACAGCCTTGTCGTCCATATCGTCCGGCAGCACGCCCCGGATGTCCTCATCCGCCGTGACGAGACACGTTCTGTCAAAGGAATCCGTGACCATGATTTCCACATCCTTTATTTTAATCGTATCTCCCGGTTTGACCACTCTGCATCTCGATTTCGGAACGCCGTAGCTCAGCCACTTTTCCACGCTCTTTAGCGGACCGATAAAGGGCACCTCACCGCCGCAGTTCTGCATCACAGCCGCCGCAAAGAACGGATCAATATGGTCATTGTGGTAATGGGTGGACAGTACCGCGTCAACGGCTGTAACAGCAAACGGGTCGTAGACGATGGGCGCAGCCCGGAGATTCGGCTGTGTCGCACGGCCGCCGGTCATATTCCGCATCTGATGAAACGGGTCCATCTCCTTCGTTTTCTGAGACCGTTTTCCATTGCCAAACCACAGATCGATGGCAATATTTGTTTTATTTTCTGTTTTGATCCAGAGTCCGGTACAGCCGATCCACCACATCGCAAAGGTTCCCGGCTTTACCTCCTCCTGGTCGATCTCTTCATTCAGCCATGTCCCCCATTCCGGAAACGCGCCTAAAATCCATTTTTCTCTCGTCAGTTCTGTTACTTTGCTCATATTTGCTTCCTCCATTTTCTACCGAGTGCCCTCGGAAACGCTTTCTGTCCGGTTTCTGTGAGTGCCCGTTACCACATTTGATAAGTTTCACCCCGAAGCTTAAAGATTGCTTCGATAAAATAGTAATCTCCATAAATGATGTGAAACTCATGATTTTTATGGTGATATGCCGCTGTACACTTTTCCAGGATACAGTCGCTGTCTTTTGAGAAATTGCACCGTTTCTCGTACAGTGCCTTCAATAGCTTTTCTGCTGCGCGCCGATAGACCTCCGATTCACACGCTGCGGTCAGCCGCGCAAGCTCCAGAAGCGCGCTGGCTGCTGCTGCCGCCGCCGAGGAATCCTCATAATACGGCTGCTTCGGCGCCCGGAAATCAACCGGGATCAGGCCGTTTTCCGGTATATTGGCTATAAAGTAATGCGCCGTCCGTTTGGCGGTGTCTAAATAACGTTCATCCTTCGTATGGATATAGCTCGACGCAAATCCATACATGGCCCAGGCCTGGCCTCTGGTCCAGCTGGAGCCCTCCGCATATCCCTGGCCGCCCAGAGACCCTGTGAGCTCCCCGGTCACCGGATCGAACCTCATGATATGATTGGAGGAGCCATCCGGCCTGATATAGTATTTCATCACCTGGTCGGCATACATCACCGCCTGCTCCCGGAATCTGGGATCACCGGTTTCATCGGAGGCCCAGTAGAGCAGATTGATGTTCATCATGCAGTCAATAATGGCCCATCCCGCCGTGTCCTCATCCGGCGCGCCGCTCCACTGATCCCATGCCCGGAAGATCCGGGCCGCCGGATTGAAGCGGCCGGAAAGGATGGTGGCTGCCATCAGGCCGCGTTTTCTCGACTCCGGATTTCCCGTGATCCTGTAATCGGCCACCGCAGACGGAAGCCATACAAAGCCCATATCGTGATGCAGTCCATAGAAATCGGCAAATGCCTGATCCAGCTTTTTTTCCGCATACCGGGCGATATCCACATACCTTTGCTCCCCGGTACGCAGATAGAGAAGCCACATGATTCCCGGCCAGAAGCCGTTGGTCCACCAGGAAACGCCATCATCCCAGCCAAACTGCCGGTCCTCGTCAATCTTGTTGTCATGAGTTCCCGATACCGTCGTATACGGGATTTTAAATCTGGATTTTTCTGAAACCCAGTCCATTTTTTCAATAATTTTTCGTTCTGCCTCGCAGGTCCAGTCCATCTCATTCTCACTTTCTGATGTCAAGCAGTCTTTAAAGCCGGGTATGGAACAGCCCGCAAAACGGATCCACCGGATTTTTCCCTGTAAACCGGCTTCTCCCCATTATTTTTTCGACTATGGCATCGATTACGTATCTGCTGGGTGTATAACCATTGATGTACGTCCTGACCTTTGGCACATCCAGGAGCATATAAGGGTTATCCACAGATATAAAGAGTGTCGGGATTTCATAAATGTATCTGGGTGTGTTGCATCCGCCCGGCGCGGTCCAGGAAATTCTGGAAACATTGTCACTGCCGGAAGTTTTCACGCTGCAGTAATACAGAATCAGGTCAAACCGCTTCGTCATGCTCTCTATGCTGTTCCCAATTGGAAGCAGATCTTTTCTGGAAGCATCGTAGACGGTCACTTCAAACCCTTCTCTCTCCAGCAGCCCGGCCAGATACTCCGCCTGATTGCAGATGGGATCGTGGTAACCGCCCTTGTCGCCCAGGACATGGAGCAGGATCCGTCTCTGCGTTTTGGGGCTTATGGGGAGCAGGTTCTGGGTGTCCTTAACCAGGGTAACCGACCGGTCCGCACACTCCCTGGCCAGATTGCGGTTATCCTCGCGTTCAAACACCTTCAGCGCCTCATCTCCCGGAAACAGGGTTCCCTCCTCCATCTTTTTATGAAGCTTTAGATGAGCCTTCAATGCCAGAATCCGTGCAACCGCTTCGTCCAGACGTTCCCTGCTGATGGTCCCGTCTGCTGCCGCGTCCAGCACGTACTGGTAATCTTCTTTTAAATCCAGGGTAAACAGGATCATATCACAGCCTGCCGCCACCGCAAGGGGCAGGGCATCTCTTCTGGCCATGGTCTGCATGAATCCGGTCATCGTCGTAGCATCCGTCACCACCAGCCCGTTAAATCCCAGCTGCTCCCGCAGGAGCTTTGTGGTCAGATCGCAGGACAGGGAGCCGGGAAGAATCTCCTCATCCCGGATATCCGGATTCATCTTTCTGGAGTATGCCGGCAGCATGATATGGGCGGCCATGACGGTTTCCGCGCCGTCCTCTATCAATGCTTTATAAATCTTTCCATAGGAGGCATCCCACTCCCTGGCCGTGCAGTCGTTGATGGTGGTTACCATATGCTGGTCCCGTTCATCCCGCCCGTCTCCGGGCCAGTGCTTCAAGCATACGGCCATACCGTTTTCCATCTGTCCTCTGACAAACTCCCTGGACATCTGAAGGACCGTTTCCTGGTCGGAACTGAACACTCTCGTATTCGTAATGGGATTGTGATAATTCGTGTCAATATCCAGAATCGGCCCAAAGTTCCAATTGGCTCCGGTTGCCGCCGCCTCCTCCCCACAGACCCGCCCCAGCTCATACGCCCATCTCTTATCTCCGGCTGCCGCGATCTGCATCTGCGTCCCGAATAAAGTGCCTTCTTTGCAGATCCCATCCGCTCCCCGCTCGAGATTGGACGCGAACAGCAGAGGAATCCCGGTTCTGGCCTGAAGCTTTTTGAAATTTTCTTTTACTTTCCCCGCCGGAAAAACATCGGTCATATAGCCGCCCGGATAAAAGCCCAGGGCATCCATTTCCGCGGCCATCTCTTCCACCGGTTTATCCTTGATTAAAATACAGAACAGATGGCTGACCTTCTCTTCCACGGTCATCTTCTTCATACAATCCTGTACCCATGCAATATCACTCTCATCCAGGAAGAATGGCTTTGCCTTAAAATCCACGTTCATACCGTACGCTCCTTTCTTATCCCTTGACACCGGAGGATGCCAGACTCTGCTCGAAGAAACTCTGGAAACACAGGAATACGATCAGGATCGGTATAATCGAGATGACCGATGCCGCCATGATCGGCCCGTACTCTGCCGTAAACTCGCTGATCATGTTGCGCAGTCCCAGCTGAATCGTATACAGTTCCCTGGAGTTGATGTAGATAAGCGGAGCCAGAAAATCGTTCCATACGGACACAGAGGTCAGGATCACCAGCGTTCCGATTACCGATTTGGAAAGAGGCATGATGATCTTGGAATAGATGCCGAACTCATTCAGGCCGTCAATCCGCGCCGCCTCGCTCAGTTCATTGGGAATTCCATCGAAGAACTGCTTCATCAGGAATACGCCCATGGGGTTAAACGCCTGAATCAGGATCAGCGCCATATGGGTATTGGTAAGTCCGAATATCTTGATAACGGAAAACTGAGGAATCATAACCACCTGGTAGGGAAGCATCAGGGTTGCCAGGTACAGGATGAAGATCTTATCTCTCTCCGGAAATACCAGCTTGCTGAATGCGTAAGCCGCCAGGCTGCACGTCACGATCTGCAGAATGGTAATCACCACCGTCAGCTTCAGTGTGTTAAAAAACAGCTGCGGATAATTGGCCTTATTCCAGATATAGGAGTAATTTTTCAGTTTCAGATTCTGAGGGATCCACTGGATGGGGAAATTGAAGACTTCCAGACTGTCTTTAAAGGAAGAAGACAGCATCCAGAGGAACGGAAGAATCATAGTTAAAGACGATGCGATGACGACCGTATACTTGACAATCGATAAGAACAGCGCAAGTCCGGTTTTTTTCTTTTTTTCTGCCATGCTCTCTCCCTCCTAATCCTGTTTTTGACGTTTGAACTGAATCAGCGTCACCACTAAGATACAGGCAAACAGTACCATAGCCTCTGCCGATGCGTAGCCAAACTTGTAATTCTGGAATGCCTCTTTGTAAATCTGAAGCACCAGAACGGATGTAGCGCGTCCCGGGCCGCCCTTTGTCATGATGAAAATCGGCGTAAATACCTGGAACGAGTTGATGATGCACATGATGGTTATGTAAAAGGTAACCGGTTTAAGCTGTGGAATCGTAATAAACCGGAAGCGCTGGAACGAATTGGCCCCGTCTACGGTAGCCGCCTCATACAGCGAGTTATCAATCCCCTTTAAGCCCGCCAGATAAATGATCATATAGTATCCGATTCCTTTCCAGATAATCATGATCATCACAGCCAGCAGCGCCCAGTCCTTATCCGACAGCCACGCGGGAACATTTTGAAGGCCAATGCTGTGCAGGATCTGATTTAAGGGGCCATTCTTGGAATAAAGAAACTGCCATACAACCGAAATCGCAACAATAGAGGAAATATGCGGAAAGAAATGCGCCGCACGGATTGCAGAAGAAAACTTAATGCCGGAATCCAGAATAAATGCCATAACCAGCGACAGCATGATGATAAACGGCACGGTCCCCACCGTATAAATAATGGTATTCCAAAGGGATATCGTAAAGTTTGAATCGCGAAACAGATTGATATAGTTTTTAATTCCCACAAACTTAGCCGCACCGGATCCGTCCCAATTCGTAAAGCTTAAACCGATTGCCCAAACAGCCGGTATTAAGGTAAAAACTGCAAACCCGATGATATTTGGCAGCAAAAAACAGAACGCCATCTTCCTGTTCCGGTTGACCACTACCTGGTTCGACTTGTATACTGCTGTCGTTTTTGCCATATCGTCCCTCCTTGTTATAAGCACTTCGCGGCGTTCCCTGGCCGTTTACGTGCAATACATGTCATCTCGCTCAGCGCGTGACGCTTTTTAAAGTCTGAGCCGGCAGACTTGAATGCTGCACTGCGTAATAAACGGCGCAGTGCAGTGCTCAAAATATCGTACCGGCTCAGGAACCACCCCTTAGTTCTGAGACAGAATCTCTTCACGGCGGGTATTTAAATTATCAGCCATCTCTTCCGGAGACTGGTTGTCTGTAAGAACAAGCTCAAGTTCTTCGTTTACCGCACTTGACATCTGGCCTAAATTCACGCTTGCCTCTCCAAGGCCGTAGCTGATATTGTCCGTCAGCGCTTCCATGGATGATTCGTCAAGCCCTGTGCTCTCTTTAAATGTGGTCATAATCTCATCTGACATGTATCCCGGAACCAGCATGGATTCTGCAACGATCTTTGCGCCCTCTTCTCCGCAGAGAAACGTCATCAAATCCCATGCCGCATCTAATTTTTCCGTCTTAGGATTGATCAGTACCGGCGTAGAGGTTGCGAAGCCCTTCTTCTCGGTTCCTTCCCAATAAGGAGATTTCACAATGCCGTATTCAAATCCAAGCTCCTGTGCTTCCAGAAGCTGCGTCATCCAGGAACCGTTATACAGCATGCCCCATTTTCCCTGGTAGAAGTAGGTCTGATCCTTCGACATGGAGACAGACTCCGCATAGTCTTCCCAGACGCCGTCTTTCATCGCTGCCATAACCTTTGAAGCTGCCGGCACCAGCTCATTGAAATCGCTGGAGGTAATATCAAACCCGTTTACGGCTCCGACGAGACACGGTGCGATAAATCCTGGTTTTGGATAGAACGCACATCCATAGACATCGTCATGGCTTAACTGCTTTCCGAGTTCAAAGAACTGCTCCCATGTCATATCATTGGTGGGATATGCAACTCCTGCATCATCAAAAATCTTCTTATTATAATAGATCACCCAGTCATTGGTCCGGAACGGAAGGGCATAGAGGCCGCCGTCAATCACATAATGCTGCTCCAGAACGGTTCCGTAAGGGGTGAGATCAAATCCCTTTTCTTTTGCTGCGGCATTTAAGTCGAGGGCAAAATTCTTCTGCACCAGCGTCGGATAAGAAGTATTGGATTTTGCAAAATATACGTCAATGTCATCGCCGGAAGCCAGCATCGTGGTAAGCTTTGTCTCGTAATCGTTGGCCGGCGCGTTGATGACTTCCACTTCAATATTGGGATATTTCTGGTTAAATGCCTCCATCATGGCCGGGTATACAGAGCCCTCCACGTCATAGTCCCAAAGAGCCAGCTTTAACTTCGTCTTTTCTCCTGACACCTCTTTGCTTTCTCCCGCCGCTGCTGCCGCAGACTCAGTCACCGGAGCTGCTGTTGTGGTCTCTGTCTTCGTTCCGGTACCGCTGCATCCTGCAAGAACTGCCACTGCGGCTGCGGCTGCCAGCATTACACTTACGTTTCTTTTCTTCATGTGAATAATCCCTCCATTTTGAATGCCAATAAAAACCGCCAATCACTTTTACGATCATTTATTGGTTTTGCGATTGTTTTGTACGTTCATTGTATTCTTTTATGTACGTTATGTCAATAGTGTTAAGAAATCTTTTTCGTTTCTTGTTGTTTTTATGCGTTTTTTCGCCTTATATTGTTCATTTAAGTGCTTTTATGAATTATATTTTTATTTTTTATTGCGATACGTGCGATCTTCTATTGATTTATTGTACATTTTTTGGTATGCTGTCCCTGTATTCTCAAGTTATTTCAATTTTTTCGTTCATTCGGGAGGATTATATGAACGTTTTAGTGATTGATGTTGGTACTTCCAGCATGAGGGGGATTTTATACGATGTGCACGCAGCAGAACTGAAAAAGATTCAAATTTCCTATTCCCCGTTCTATATTGATCAGATTTGTGTAGAGCAGAATGCTTCTGACTGGACCTCGGCACTGATCCGGATCTGTTCCGGATTGGCGCAGGCCGCCAAAGAAGAAAACAGGAAGATTGATGTGCTGTCTCTCACCTCACAGCGATCCTCCGTGCTTCCTCTGTCGAAGGATATGGAACCGCTGTCTCCGGCAATCATGTGGCAGGACAAACGCACAATGTCTCTCTGCCATGATTTAAAGAAGTCTGATCCTGTCATAATCCAAAAGGCAGGAAGCCGGATTAATCCGGTTTACTCCGGCAGTAAAATGGCCTGGATCCGCAGGAATCAGCCGGAGCTGTTTGAACATGCGGCAAAACTGGCGGTCATTCCCGATTATCTGGTATGGTTTATGACGGGTACTCTGGTCACCGACCATACCTACGGGAGCCGCTCTCTTCTCATGAATCTGGGAACCCGAGAGTGGGATGAGGAGCTTCTGCGGCTCTTTGAACTCCCCCGCTCCAAGCTCTGTGATCTCATATCTCCCGGCACTGTGGCGGGACACATATCCGGCCCATTTTCGCGGCTCACCGGACTTTTGGAAGGGACGCCGCTCATATCGGCCGGAGGCGATCAGCAGTGCTCCGCGCTGGGCCAGGGGGTGATCCATCATGGAGACGCCCAGATCACGACAGGTACCGGCGCTTACATCATCAGCGGCTGCGATGAACTGCCTGTGGTTAAAGGCAGCGAAGTCATCGCGGGCGTCAGTGCAATACCGGGGAAATACGTTTTAGAGAGCAGTATTCTGGCCTGCTGTTCCGCCTTTAACTGGTTTCATAACGCCTTTTATCCTGACAGCGACCACGGCTTTGATTCGATCAACCGGGAAATCCTGGATTCGCCTCCTGCGGCAGGCGGCATCATCGCTCTGCCTTATTTTCAGGGGCAGGGGACGCCAGACTGGAACAGCATGGCCACGGCCTCCCTCCTGGGTCTCACGCTGTCCTCCTCAAGAGGGGATATGGCCAGAGCCATCTTAGAAGGGATCTGCTATGAGATAAAGGTCAATATGGAGTGCATGGCACGGTATCTTCCTGCCCCCTCGTCCATTGTCTTAAGCGGCGGCCTTACGAAATGCCCGTCCCTGGCGCCATCCCTGGCCGGAATCCTGGGTACGCCGGTCACCCAGTACAGCAATCCGGAGTCCACTGCCTTAGGCGCATGGATGTCCGCCGCCGTAGCCACCGGGCTGTATCCCGGCTGGGAAGAAGCCTTTCGGGCCGCCCGGGCCTCCGATGCCGTTACACAGACACTCCCGGAAAACAGGGACAACTACAAAAAAGGATACAGTCTGTATCAGGAATCTTATTCCAGACTGTATCCTTACACTTAAATATTCTGTTATCTGTCCTTACCTGTCAATCGGTAACGTGGCCCTTCAATATGGTCACGTTATCTTTTTCCAGCCTTGACGTAACCGCCTCGTCGGCCAGCTCGTCCGTAACGATATGGGTAATCTGATGGGTATCTGCGATGATAAAATTATGCAGCTTGCCGATCCGCTTATGATCCGCCAGTATGACGACCATATCCTTTGCCCGCTCGATCATCAGGCTGTTTACCATGGTTTCCTGAAGCACCGCCGTGCTGATCTCGCCTTCTGCCGTGATCCCGCTGACTCCGATGAAGCACTTGTTCGCCCGGATCTTCCGTATGGTGGCGAGTGCAAAATCCCCTACCAGGGAACATTTCGTTCCGTGCAGCTCTCCGCCGGTCAGAATAATGCTGACCAGCGGATCGTGACTGCTGGTAATGGCATTTCCATTATTCGTTATCACGCTGACCCGCTTGCCGGATATATAGTCCAGCATTAAAAGAGCCGTCTTACTGCTGTTGACGAATATTATATCGCCCTCCTCAATCAGTTCTGCAGCCTTCTTTGCAACGACTCTTCTGTAATCCGTCGTTCCGTCCTGACCGGTGGCAGGCGGGACATCCAGCGTCGGATCTTCAAAAAGGGTGCCTTCTATCAATTTTGCACCGCCGTAATGGCGTTTCACAAATCCCTGATTTTCAAATTCAATCAAATCCCGTCTTATGGTAAGCGATGAGACTCCCAGTTCATTGGCTAATTGATCGACCGATACTTCTTTCTCTTTCTGCAGTCTCTGTAAAATCGTCTGCTGCCTTTTTACAATGACACCCTTTTTGTTTTTCACTTCGACAACCTCTTATATCCTGTTATAGTTTCGTTTCCCGCCTTCCGCAGAAGACATTTTCACTTAAAATACATTTTCCTGATCGTTTCATTCAGACGCATCGCACTTCGCGAACGTTTTTTGATGAAAAAGGATTCGTTTAGAACGTTTTATCGAACGTTATAGCAAATATCTGCGGTGTTTCAGTCCGGTATTCCCCGCCAAATGCTTATATAGTACATATCATACCATATATTTCATTATTTGAACAGTTCAATAGCCAGGAACTTAAAATTTGAATTTAAAATTCCTGGCTATAAACAGTAACCTATAATCTCTTCTTTGTTTTTGACGTTATGAATCCCAGCGCAATCGCAGCTGCGCACCCGGCCAGTTTGGACACCAGCAGCGCAGGCAGCATGTCCGGCTCGGTGCTCACGGTAAATCCCAGATGGGCGGCCAGCATGGAGGCGGAGCTCACCATATACGCCACATTGACAAGCTTGCCAAACGTGTTCATGTCCTTCATCATGACGAGCGCCGGTATGGGACTCACGATACTGACCAGCAGCCCCAGGACACTGATGCTGTCCAGCCCCATTCTGGCGCCCAGCGCGGTACAGGGCCGTTTCAGCCGGCGCTGTAAAAATTCCGTCACGGGAAGGCTGCCCAGAAGCACCACACCAATGGATGAAACCACCGCCATGGCCTCCTCGATGGGAGCCATTCCGGGAATCACCACAAATCCTGTCATATATGTAACCGCCGCCAGCACAAGCCCGGCGGTTATCACGGTACGGATAAGAACAGCGAACACCTCAAAGCCTTTCACCATGCCATCCGGAATGCGGAACAGACCGATTCCCAGCAGAAGGGCCAGAACCAGAACAGGAAGATTCTGATGCAGAATCTCCCCGATCCCCAGGCCGCACACAGCCCCTCCGGTGATCAGCGCCGCCGGCATGGCAGCCAGTCCCAGCATAATCCCCTTTGCAAATACAGGGCGGTCGCCCTCTTCGATCAGCCCCATCCCTACCGGAATGGTAAAGACAATCGTACAGCCAAACACGGAGGCCGCCACGATTCCCGCGTACCTTCCGATCAGCGGATTCTCCGCCAGCTCCATGGAAAGCTGATATCCGCCCATATCGATGGCCAGAAGGCTTCCAAACATGGCGGGGTCCACCCCAAGGAACCGGTAAACCGGAATGATAAGCCTTCCCAGCGTCCCCGATACCAGCGGGGCCAGGCAGATGATCCCCACCATGGACAGCGCGGTCGGCCCCAGATACTGAAAGCCTTCCTCAAATTTCTTCCCATACCCAAAACGGTTCCCCAGGATACGGTCAATTCCCCCAGCCACGGCGCCCAGCGCCATAATGATCATAATAATCCGGTTTATCATATCTCTGTCTCCAAAATCAAATTTAATCTCTCACCGGACACTGTCGGCTGTGTCTCATTGTACCACAAACACGATACTCGTGGAAGACCTCATTCGCTTTTGAGCAGGTATGAATCTTCTATTCTTTACCGCTGAATCTCAAAGAATACGCGTTTCCCGTCCTGTCCAGAATCTCCTCCAGCACACGTTTCGGCACCGCCGCATTCAGCCGGATAAAGCCCAGCCCGGCTTCCCCAAAATGGCTGCCTTCATAGACGGATACCTTCGCCTCCTCCAGAAAGAACTTAACAATCTGCGCTTCCGTCATCCCTGTCTTTCTGTAATCAATCCATGCCAGGAAGGTTCCTTCCGGTTCCCTCAGTTCAAACAGCGGCATGTGTTCCTTTAAATATCCGGCCAGAAGGCTCATATTTTCGTCCAGACAGCGATTTAATTCCTCTTTCCACGGTCCGCACTCCTGATATGCTGGTTTTATCACTGCCGCCGCAAATATGTTTGGATTATGGAATCCCTCCCGGTCTACCGTCGCCTTCATCGCCTGACGCATGGAATCATCGGGTATAATCATATTGGAAAACATAATTCCCGGAATGTTGAACGTCTTCGTCACGGACTGGTATACGATCATCCTCTTCCTCATCGGTTCGGAGAGTGACAGTATGCTGCAAAACCGTCTGCCTTCCCTTATTATATCGGCGTGAATCTCATCGGATAAAAGAAACAGTTCATGGCGCAGGCAGAAGGACTCCACCGCCTTTAAATCCTCCGCTTCCCAGACCCTGCCCGTCGGATTGTGGGGATTGCAGAGAATCATCATTTTCACAGAAGCATCCATCTTCGATTCCAATGCGTCAAAATTCATACTCCAGCGTGTTCCGTCCCACTCCAGCGGACTCCCGATCATGATTCTGCCATGCTTATTCACCGCATCCGTAAGGGCCGGGTAAGCCGGCGTGTGAACAATGATCCTGTCTCCCGGCTTTGTAAACGTCTCCACGGCCATGTTTAGCCCAATATTGATTCGCGGGGAAAACAGGATCCACTCATCTTCGACCCTGCATCCGTATTCTCTGCGGATCCACTCCCCCACAACAGCGGGATAACAGGACGGAAGATTGGTATAGCCATATATTCCGTGATCTGTCACCTTCCGGCACGCCTCCCGTATGGGTTCCGGCGCGTGAAAATCCATATCGGCCACACCGCAGTGCAGGATGTCTTCCCCGTACTTTTCATCCATTTCATCGTATTTCGCGCAGTTGGTACCTCTTCTGCTGATCACCTCATCAAAACAGCCTGTATTCATCTCCGCTCACCTACCCTTTTACGGAACCGGCAATCAGGCTCTGCTGCACCTGCCTGCTCAATATCACATAGATAATGATAATGGGGAACGTGGCGACCACCAGCCCGGCCCCGATGGGGCCCCAGTCTGTCGTATACTGCCCTACCAGGGACTGTATTCCAACCGTCAGCGTCCGGTATGCCGGCTTGCTGATGAACACGACCGCAAACATCAGCTCATTCCAGGACTGCAAAAACGTAAAAATGGCAATCGTGGCCAGCGACGGCTTCATCAGCGGGAGTATAATCTGAATAAAGATTTTATATATATTGCATCCATCGATACACGCGGCTTCCTCCAGCTCCACCGGAATGGAAGAGATAAAACCGGAGCTGATCATAATCGCCATCGGCACTGCGAAGGCCGAGTACGGAATAATCAGACACCAGTAAGTATTGATTAAATGTACCTGCCGCATCATGATAAATACGGGCAGCAGCGCTGCGTGGATCGGTATGGTGATTCCCATGATAAAAATCAGCTGAAAGGTCTTCTGAAGCTTCCATTTCATCCGGATCAGGGCGTAGGAAGCCATCAGAGATGCAATACAGACGATCAGAATGGTGGCCGCCGTAACAATAATACTGTTGGCCAGATAGCGCCCCACATTTCCGCCCATAAAGGCATGGGTGTAATTCTCAAAGCGCCAGACCGAGGGGAGGCCAACCATATTTCCCTGAAATATCTCTGTGTTGTCCTTCAGTGAAAACGTCAAAAGCCAGTATAAGGGGAATATCTGAAGCGCGGCCCAAAAGATCAGACACGCCTGAATGACTGCCCGGGATAAATTTAATTTTTTCATATGTCCTCCCTTACTCATTGTCACGAAATGCCCCACGAATCAGCCATGCAAAAAGGAAGCATTCCAGAATAATGAAAATTGCCATCGAGCTTCCATAACCATACATATTTCTGGAGAAAATAGTCTCAACCATCAGCGTACTCGGAAGCTGGCTCGCTCCCGCCGGTCCGCCGCCCGTCATAACGTACACAAGATCGAAGTTCTTTAAGGATCCAACCACCGCAAAGGTCACGCAGACCTTCAGAATCGGCTTCATAAGCGGAATGGTAATATGTAATGCAGTCTGAATCCCATTGGCGCCGTCGATACGGGCCGCTTCAAAAATCTCCTCTGAGATGGAGCGCACCGAGGCGTACATCAGCAGCATGTGGTAACCGATGTATTGCCACAGCACCGGCACGATCACGGCAAAGATCACCTTTTTTGTGTCTCCGAGCCAGTTCCCCGTAAGCTGTTCTAAGCCCATGGATCTTAAGACCGTATTCAGAAGCCCGTACTGCGGATTGTAAATCTTCATCCAGAGCTGTCCGATCACCACGGTAGAAATCAGAACCGGGATGAAATAGACGCTGACGTAAAAACGTTCCCCCTTTACTCCTCTTGCCAGAATCAGCGCCAGGATGAGAGAAATCGGCAGCTGCACAAAGACAGATCCCGCTGCAAAAATCAAAGAATTCTTAACTGCCCTCCAGAATCCATCACTGTTGGTGAGGAACAGCTCCTTATAGTTATCAAACCCCGTAAATACCTTTTTCCCGATCCCATCCCACTCTGTGAGGCTGTAAGTCACGGACATAAAGATCGGCACGATAATAATGGTCAAAAACAGGACCAGCGCCGGAAGCAGGAAAATAAACACGGCTTTTTTATTTGACAGTACCCGGTTCACAAAAAACCTCCTATCTTTTTATGAAGGGGACTGTCTCCAGCCCCCTTTTGGTTTGGAGGCGCTCTCAAAAAACCGTTTCCGGGAGCGCTCCTCGTTTACTGATTTAATTTCTGCAGTTCAGCCACATACTGTTCCGGCGTAATACTGCCGACAAACAGCTCCTGAAGCTTGTTTAAATATACGGTTGCATCTTTTCCTTCCATCAGATTATCCCACCAGATTGTATAGCTTGTGGCGTCTTTTGTGAAATCATAGATCTCCATTAAGAGCGGATTGATTTCCGATTTATCTACGTCCACGTTCACATACGGAAGGATGCTGGAACCGATCTTGTACTTTCCGATCGCCAGTTCATAGGCAATATACTGAGCAACTTCGGTTGTAAGCTTCGGATCCCTGGTGGCTGCGCTGACCGCAAAGGCCGTATCCGGTCCGCCGGTAAAGTCTGTCACTCCTGATTTTCCATCCTTTAATACCGGGAATGGGAATACTCCGATTTTCCCCTGTACCAGGGAAGAGTCCTTATACACTCTCGTCGCCGTCCAGCTTCCGTTTAAGTACATCGGAATCTGTCCCTGAAGGAACGGAACCTCCGATTCTTCTCTTGAGATACCGGCGGAGCCATCCGGAAATGCGCCCATATCCACCAGCTTCTTCAGGCACTGGGCCGCCTCTAAGAATCCAGGATCGTCATATCCAGTCTCTTTTCCGGTGGCAGCCTTTACGCCCTCGCTTCCAACAGCCCTTAAGGCCAGAAGATCGTGATACATGGCAATCGTCCACGGTTCCTTTCCGCCTACGGTCAACGGTGTGATTCCGTTGTCGAGGAAGGTCTGGCATACTGTCAGGAAGTCATCAAAGGTCTCCGGGACTTCCAGATTCAGTTTTTCAAACATCTCTTTATTATAAAACATGCAGGCTACCGACTGGTCTGTCGTAAGCGCATACGTTTTTTCATCGAACTGGAAGCCGGTCAGGGTTGACGGCCCCAGATGTGACTTGAAATCATCGGTCAGATAATCGTCCAGCGCCTCTACCTTTCCCGCTTCGACAAACGGCTTGATGAAGCCATGGCCCCAGGTATAGAAGATGTCCGGCGTTTCATTGGCCGCGATGGCCGCCTTTAATTTCATCTTATACGCCTCATTTTCAGCCGTGTCGGATTCTATCTTTACATGGAACTTTTCTTCCGCATCTTTTACGACCTGATCGATAATTGCCTTATTTGGATCGGTATCCCCTCCGAATATATGCCACAGCTTGATCACAGGCACTTCCCCTGTATCACCACTGGCCTCCTGTGTGGTTTCCTTAGCCGTCTGTGCAGCACTGGTATCTCCTCCGGCTGTACTGTTTACTGCACCCGATCCGCAGGCAGTCAGTCCCATCGCCATAGTACCCGCAAGTGCAAGTGCCATGACGGTTCTCCATGTTTTCTTTTTCATGATTCCGCTCCTCCAATATGATTAAGTTGTCTGATTCAAAAGCGCTTGTGAATGTAACTCTATTTTACACAGTTCAGCGTTTTCACGGAAGAGAGAGATTTTACTGTTTCTGGTGATTAACTTACTATTTTCCTGGTGGTTCACGTCTTATTTTCCGGCTTTGCCATTAGCCGTATAGTAAATCGCTTACTTTCTCTAGTAGATTTTTTACTTCATTTTCCGCTTTGTTTACTTTTAAAATTCACCGTGATATGATGACATAATAGCAGGGGGGATGCATTTATGGGGAAACGGAAAGTGAGCGCTTTAAATCTGTGGAACTGGGCGTTTCACAGTAAAATATCGAGAAAAATCAGCACGGTCTTTTTTGGTTTTCTGCTGCTCAGTGTTATTCTGACTTACTTTTCATACCGCTATGTATCGAAAGAATACGTCCTGTCCAACATGGAACAGCATTCCAGACAGACGCTCACTTCGATCCGCTCCAACATCGTGGAAATGGTGGAAAATACCAATAACAGCTACAGCCTTCTGCTGAAAAGCGGTATCTCTGATCTCACAAAGCTTCCACTGAAACCAACTGACCGGAAATTTTATGACAATTATCTTTTTACCATCATCGACAGCTACAATCATCTCGATTCTATCTATATTATGAATCTAAAGGGGCAGCTCTATGGAGTCGATAAGTTCGGCATCAAGACGCCGGTGATTCACTCTGTCACAGAGGCCCCCTGGTATCAAAGCGCCATGGATGCCAAGGGGAGCTGTATTCTTTCGCTTCATGCCGGCAATATTTTTCTTCCCGACTACTCCGAAGATTTTCTGTCGGCAGTCCGGGTCATCAATGATTTAGAAACCCAGAAACCGATCGGCTTCTCTATTATGAACATACCGACGCGCTCCATCAACCAGATATTTGAGCACGTCTTTCAGCCATCCGATATCGAGATTACCCTGTATGACGATTCCGGGGAGATCATCAGCACCTACGGCAGTACAAAGGAAGGGGAAAATCACCACAATATCAGCCCCTTCATCGGTCCCGCGTCTGCTTACTACAGTGCCAGCGGCAAGAATTCGCTGTCGGCCGGAATCTATATTCCAGAATACCAGTGGAAATTAACCGCCACCTTCCCTCTGAAATACGAGTCCACACTGAGCACCTCCCTGCTCCAGATCTCCTTCTGGATTTTCTTCATCAATATGGTGCTCATGCTGATCTGTGTCATCGTTATTGCAAAATCGATTCAGACGCCTGTCTCCCAGATGATTCAGGCCATGGGCCGCGCGGAAAACGGGAATTTCGAACCGGTGGCCGTCCGCCATCCGAACAGCGAACTGGGTCTTCTGGAGATTCATTACAACCAATTAATCGACAGGCTTCAGTTTCTCATGGAACGGCTGGTGCAGGAACAGAAGCTGAAAAGAAAGACGGAGCTCCGCGCGCTTCAGGAACAAATGAAACCGCATTTTCTGTATAACACGCTGGATACCATCGGATACATCGTGCTCACCGGAGACACCAATCAGGCCTATGACGCCATCACCGCGCTGGGCAGTTTTTACCGACAGAGTCTGAGTAAGGGGAAACAGTACATCACCCTGGAGCAGGAACTGCAGATCATAAAGGATTACACCTCCCTTCTCTCCCTGCGTTATGAGGATTTATTTACCGTAAACTATGATGTGGATGAAACGCTGTACCAGCACGAGATCATAAAACTCCTGCTTCAGCCCCTGGTCGAAAATTCGGTCTACCACGGAATCAAACCGCTCGGGGAACCCGGCACCATCCTGATATCCGTCAAACGCCAGGAGACCCAGATCTGTCTCACTGTTACCGACAACGGGGTCGGAATGGACGATCAATTGCTGCAAAGCCTGCGCTCCTTAAGCCCCTCGCCCAGAGACAGCTTCGGTCTGGCAGGCACGATTGAGCGGGTCCATATTTCTTACCCGGAAAAGGGCGCCGTGGAGCTGCTCAGCCAAAAAGGAAAGGGAACTTCTGTCATCATTAAAATACCGTTTTAGGAGGTCTGCCGATATGTATCAGCCACAGCCCATAAAAGTGATGCTTGTAGACGATGAAGATAAAATGAGGGGACTGCTGCGGATCTGCATCCCATGGGAGGAACTGGACTATGTCATTACGGATGATGTATCCAGCGCAAACCAGGCATTGGAGCTGATTGCCGAACGAAAACCGGATGTCATCATCACCGATATTGAAATGCCGTTTATCAACGGCCTGGACTTTGCAGAAATGGTTCTGGAAGAATATCCGCACATTAAAATCATCATTCTTACCGCCCACGATGAATTCGACTACGCCAAGCAGGGGCTGGAAATCGGAATATCGAGTTTTCTTTTAAAACCCATTAAACGTGAGGAACTGATCCGGACCGTGACCGATATCCGCAGCTCCATCCGGGAAGAGCAAAAGAAGCTCTATCAGCACGAACTCCTTCAAAAGAAGCTGAACGAAAACCGTGACTACATAATCCAGAATTTTTTCAGCAACATGATGGTCAGCAGCCTCCCCTCCGATTACCTTTGGGAAAATTTGAGCTATTACCAGATACCGCTGCATCGTGACTCCGGTTTCTATAATATCCTTCTCCTGACGCTGAATGTCAGCCAGGACATTGAAGAAAGCATCATGCAGCAGTTCCAGTGCCGGGAAATCATCCAAACGGCAGCGGAGCGGCTAAGCGGCCTCCTGGTCTTTCAGGATATTCATATGAACCTGGTCCTGCTGACCGAAAACAGAAAAATCAACTTATACAATTACGGCTTCCATTTTTCTACCCTGCTGAAGGACAAGCTGGGGATCAAATCGTATGTGGGCGTCGGGACGCCGGTGGAGCGCCTCGAGGATATCCGCAGCTCCTACCGTCAGGCCTACCAGAACTCCCAGGTCGCCAAATACAGCCATAACAAGTCATTTCTGGCCAATCCGCCCCAGGAACAGAATCAGCAGGAATTACAGAATTTAATCAATACGGTGACGGAAGAGCTTCCCTTGTATATGCAGCTTCCCCAGGAGGATACCGCTCTGCGGCGCGTTGATGCGGCCTATGATTCGCTGGAACGAATCCCCAGCCATGTTCTCTCCGATGTCATGGTGCTGTCGCTCTCCATCGTAAACATCGTGCTCGCAACACTGAGAGACAAGGGAATCTCCTACAATGAAATTTACAATACGGATCACCTGCCCTACACGCATATCCTGAAGCTGACCGATGAAAAAGACATCCGGCAATACGTCCTTCAGATGGTGCGCTTCACGCTTTACCAGGTAAATCTATATACCGATGCCAAGGGAAACAAGCTCATCCACACGATTTTGCAGTATCTCAACGAAAATCTGTCCACGTCGACTCTGACGCTGAAAAAAATCGCGGAGATCAATTACGTCAATCCGTCCTATCTAAGCCGGATTTTCAAGGAAGTCACGCAGATGAATTTTGTAGACTACCTAGCGAGCCTGCGGATTGAGAAAGCGAAGAGACTGCTTCAGACCGGCAATCTCCGGATTTACGAAATTGCAGAATCGGTCGGCATCAGCGACCCCAACTATTTTTCGAAGCTGTTTAAAAAATATACAAATATGACACCGGCACAGTACAAAGAAGAGACACACCGACAGGAGGATTATTAATATGACCGATTTTTCAATGTTGTCCGACTATATCATTGGCATACGGAGAACGCTTCACAAGCATCCGGAGCTGAGCGGCCAGGAATTTCAGACCCAGCAGTTAATCAGAAGTGAACTGGACAAACTGGGGATTCCACACCGTACACTGCATGAAACCGATATTCTGGCTGAGATTGCCGGTTTGCAGACGCACCCGGAGGAAACCGCTGCCTTACCGTCTGAAAAGCACAGTAAAACAGTTCTGCTGCGCGCAGATCTGGATGCCCTGCCTATTACGGAAAATTCAGACGCGCCCTATGTCTCACAGTCTCCCGGCGTCATGCATGCCTGCGGACACGACTCCCATACGGCCATGCTGCTGGGGGCGGCAAAGCTTCTTTGGGACAGCCGTGACCATTTTTCCGGCACCGTGCGGCTCATGTTTCAGCCGGCGGAGGAAACCGGCAGAGAAACCAGAACGCTGATCGATCGCGGGATGCTTGACGGAGTGGATACCGTATTCGCGATCCATGTGGCGCCCGATCTTCCAACGGGAAAAATCTGTATTCTGCCCGGCCCCTGCATGGCAGGTGTAGATGACTTTTCCATCCGCCTTACCAGCCCCGGAGGCCACGGCGCGACGCCCCATCTCGGATCGGATACGCTCCTTGCCGGCGCCCATCTGGCTGTCAATCTTCAGCAAATCGTCAGCAGAGAAATTGACCCGCAGAAACCGGCTGTCCTTACCATCGGAATCTTCCAGGCCGGCACAAAGGTCAATCTGCTGGCTCAGGAAGCTGTATTATCCGGAAATATCCGTTTCTTTGACAAGGAGCTCAGCGGTTATTTTAAGGAAGCCCTTACCCGTTACAGTGAACACACAGCCGCGATGTACCGCTGCTCCTCTGAAGTCACCTACACGCCGTCCCTGCTCCCGACTGTCAATGATGCCGCCTGCTGCGGCACGGCAAAAAACGCGGCCATGACCGTGTGGGGGGAAGACAACTTAATAAAACGTCCAGCCAGCATGACCTCTGAAGATTTCTCCCGATATTTAGAGGCTGTCCCCGGCGCCATGGTATTCTTAGGAACGAGTGACGGAACCCAGAAAACCTCCTGGCCGCTCCACCACGAGTGTTTTGATCTGGACGAATCAGCTTTACTAAATGGCTGCCGTCTCTATGCGGCGTATGCTTGGGAATGGCTATTTCAATAGCTTTCGGTTCGCCATCACAGCCAGGTATAAACTTTTTACTCTCAAGTATTGATGTGAGCAGAAATTTTTATTATAATAGGCTGAAGAATATGGAACCACTGGCAAGAGCACACAAAAAGGCAGATTTCAACATATGCGCAGAAAGAGGAGAACCAATGTCAGACAAACTCACACGGTGTGACTGGGCCGCCCACGATATACTGAACCAGGAGTATCACGATAACGAATGGGGGAAACCCGTTCACGATGACAGAACACTATTTAAAATGCTGATTCTGGAGGGTATGCAGGCAGGTTTAAGCTGGATTACCATCCTGAAGAAGCGGGATGCCTTCATAAAGGCCTTCGATGATTTCGATCCGGCCATCATCAGTACATACGGCGACGAGAAGATCGAAGAGCTGATGCATAACGCCGGAATCATCCGAAACCGTTTAAAGATCAACGCGGCCATTACCAACGCCAGGGCTTACTTCGTGTTGTGTGAAAAATACGGTTCCCTGGATCAGTTCTTATGGTCCTATGTGGATAACAAACCCATCAAAAATGCCTGGGAAACCATGTCTGACGTTCCTGCCAGCACTCCGTTAGCAGAAAAAATCAGTAAGGATTTAAAGAACCTGGGTTTTAAATTTGTAGGCCCTACCATTATTTATGCCTACATGCAGTCGGTCGGGCTGGTCAACGATCATATGACCTCCTGCTTCTGTTATAATCGCGAAAAGTAGAGAGAAAAAGAGGACTCCGGCAGGTTCTTTCCCGGAATCCTCTTTTTCTCTCTATTTCGCTTCCTCAATCAGCTTTATAAAGTCTGCCGCTTCCTCCGTCGGTACCATGCGGGCCGTAACCTTCACACCGTGCCCGGCCAGATACAGGAAGTTTTCGATATCCTCCTCCGACACACTGACGGCCTTTTTCAGCATTCTGGTATTCTGCTTACCGCCCATATTGCCCACATTGACGGAATCCATCACAAACCCATGATCCAGAATGGAACGGATCGTCTTCGGATTCTTCGCCACAATAAATACCTTTTCTCCATCGTATTTACCCGCGCATAAATTAGCCGCTGCTTTTTCCGCTGTCAGAATAGACAGCTTGCACTGCTGCGGGCAGGCCATCTTCAGCGCCTCTTTATTGACCACGTCATGCACGACCTGGTCGTCCACCACCATAATTCTGGTTGCCTTCGTATACTGGCTCCATACCGCAGCCACCTGACCGTGAATCAGGCGGTCATCGATTCTTACATTCACAATTTCCTGCATCCGGTTAATCCTCCTTCTTCTCTGCCAGCCCCTGGCCGGTTCTTAAAAATACAGGGGAAGTCCACGCGGCGTCATTATTTTTCTGCCATACGCGCAGGCGGTAACAGCAGTCCTCTTCCACGTTTATCGTCTCATGGTGCTCCAGTAAGTAGCTGTCCTCCGGATATGCACGGCCTACTTTAAACTTGTATGCATTGTGCCACCACGGGTCATCTCTGTAATGGGTGATTTCCCCCCAGGTATCCTCCGTCAGTTTTTCCACTTCGTCCCACAGCGCCGTTACGCTGGAGCTTTTCAGCATATCTCTCACCAGAAATGCGTACTCTTTTCCTTCCACAGTCAGATGAATGGAACTGTCTGCATCCGCTTCCACCTCGAAGATAAAGCCTTCTGTTGTCACATTGCTGGGCCCCATCCATTTGCCGGTAGCCGTGGACTGATAGGTGGTAAGTGAGAATTCACAGGAATCCTCCGTTTGGGAGGTCAGCTCCTGTCCGAAATTATTCCAGCATTTTTCCACTCCCAGCAGCTTTCCGTCCACTTTCAGCAGCCCGTTCCAGACCCGGCAGATTGCATCCGGATAGACACGGATATCCGGTCCCCAGCCAAATTCCAGGCGGAATTTAAACCGGATCACGCCAGACTGTTCTTTTCTTTCCCAGGTTCCTGAGTGCACCACCATTTTTTCCAGAATGTTATCTCTCAGTATCTCCACACGGTCGACCGCAGCCGTTCCCTTAATCCGGAACGAAAGCTCCGCCTCCCCACCGGTCGTGATCTCGCTTCCCATTTCGGCTCCATCGACGGAGAAATCCACCTCGATCCGGCTCTGGGATACCCCGTATACCCTGCGGTTCACAAAAGCCTCCCAGATCGCTTCCTTCGTACAGTCTGCGGCCAGAGCGCACATGCTGCCATGTTCAAAGACCGCAGGCACGCTGTGATTATCGCCTGCCGCGATCATTCCGATCCGGTATCCCTTCTCGATCGCCCGCTCGAATACCGTCTCTCCCGTCCTCGGCCCCATGTGGACATGGCGCTTCATGAGAAGCGGACCGTCATCCGTCTCGCTGCATCCGTGGCAGGAATAAATTTCCGCAAACGGAGAAAATACTTCATCGTGAGTATCCCAGTTTTTTCCTCTCGATCCGGGCTGATACGCCACGTGATGCGGGATTCCAATTACCGGCTCCCCCTTATAGGCGGCCGCCAGTTCCCGGTAGGTATCCGGATGCCTCTGCTCTCCGTCATTATTTAAAAAGAACACGTTGTGATCTCCGTCTTTTCCCGTTCCCTGCCACTCATAGCCCATGAACATGGGATAGCCCTCTTTGTTTGCCTGATTCGTAAATTCACGAATCTGCTCCCAGTCTATTTTGATCAGTCCATCCTCGTACCGGTCTTCCACCTTAAGTCCTGACTCTGTCGGTCTCATATAAAAGGGATAATAGGCGACCGGCCAAAAATCCATGATTTTCTTTACCTGCCCAAACCATTCAGGCAGCAGCTCCATCTGTTCATGATGGATATTACTGTGCATATCTGTCCAAAGTTTTTTATATTCCATTCTTTCTACCACCTTATTCCACAGGTTTGTGACGCGCCCATTCCGGGACCGGCATAACCGCCCATTCATGAGGCTTCTTTCTCTTTCCCCATTCCTTCAGCTGTTTTACCCGTTCTCTCTGTGTTATTTCCGTATCAATGCAGGAGGAAATCTCCGGTAATGTCAGGAAATACGTTTCTGCCGCTTCCATCCATTCCGGGTATTCTCCTGCGATGTTCCGTTCCTCCAGCGGGTCGTCCTCCAGATCATACAGGAAGCAGGCCGTACCACCGTATCTCACGGCCTTATACCGTCTCCACACCACGGCTTCCGCCATCATGGGCTCTGACCGGTAATCCAGAATCTGCTGAATCACCGCAGGCCCGTCGAATACCTGCTCACCCGCATCGGGAAGCCCTGATAAATCGATCTCACGGCCGTCGTGCCAGTCTGCAGAAACTCCGGCCTGAGCCAGAATTGTTTTCGAAATGTCCAGAAGGCTGACGCATTCACGCCTTCTTCCCACAGGCACACCTGTTCCGGCCGCCACGAAGGGGACACGGACGGCGTCCTCATACAGGGTCTGCTTTCCGAAAATGCCTCTCTTTCCCAGCTGCTCCCCGTGATCTGACACGTAAAGGAAGAGTTTCCGGCCTTTTCTGCCCTGAAAGGCGTCATACAGACGCCCAATATACCGGTCTGTCTCTTCCACGGCTCCGCAGTAGGCAGCCTTACAGCACACGGCCTTCTCCTCGCTGCACTCCATGACGTAATCCTCATAGAACCGGAGAGGCGCTGCCGCAGGGCGCATCTCCCCTGCGAACTGCTTTTTGTACAACTGATACGTATCCGGTTCCGCAACAAATGGAAAATGCGGGGAGTAAAATCCCACCACCAAAAACAGCGGTTCTTCATGTTCCCGCTCCAGGTACCGGAGCGCACACTCATATACTTCTCTGTCATAGGCCATAACCGGTGAAATTCCGCCTCCAACAGCCTCCAGACAGTGTTTCCGGTTCGTCGTCCCGGTATAGGCGCCGAAATCCACCCGTTCTTTTCCGCCTGTTCCCCAGTACTGGGAGGTGATATCCCCCACCAGTCTTTCGTCAAAGCCATGTTTCTGTTCGTCCCCCTTAAAATGCATCCGCCCGATCAGTACCGTGTTATAACCGGCGGCTCCCAGAGCATGGGCGATTGTCGGCACATCCGCCGGCAGCACCGTATCGTTATTGAAAATGTTTAAGTCAGACGGAAGCTTTCCGCTTAAAAAGGACATGCGTGAGGGCACGCAGAGAGGGGCGCTGCAGTAGCAGCGTTCAAAATACAGCCCCTCCCCTGCAATCCGCATAAGCGCGGGCGTCCTCACTCTGTCGTCTTCCATGCCGGTATACGCCCCGCCATGCTGATCCGACATGATGAGCATGATATCTTTCATGGATTTCTCCTTCATGGATTTCCCTTTCACGAATTTACTTTCACGAATCACATGATCCCAAGAACCACCATGACAGCGGAAAAGATAACGATGCCGAGAATAATTTTATTTGCCGACCATTTTTTCTTATCCATCAGATACCAGACTGCAAGCGTCAGACAGAGCGGCACGATGGCCGGCATAATCTTGTCAAATACCTGCTCCTGGATGGAGATCGCCATATCCCCGCTGACAAACTTATAGATAAAGTTCGCCTTAACGGTTGTAGAAGCTACACCGCCGATTACGATCAGCCCCATCATCGTAAGGCCAGTTGTAATTTTATTTGTGATGTCCTTATTTTTGAAAAATGTGTTAGCCGCATCCAGTCCCATGGAATATCCCTTGTGGAACAGGAACCACTGCAGGCCCACGATCGTTACCAGCCATACCGCGCAGAAAAAGAGCGGGCCGACAGGGTTTCCATCGTCAATACACATGCTCATGGCAATACTGAGTAAGATCGGGCTGTATGTACCAATCAGAAGAGAGTCACCGATTCCGGCAAATGGGCCCATCAGGGCGTTTTTGGTATTTACGATCAGCTCCTCGCTGACGTCGTCTCCCTTGGCTCTGGCCTCCTCCATGGCGATGGTGATGCCAGGAATCAGGGAGCCTAACTGCGGTTCCGTGTTATAGAACTGCATATGGCGTTTTAATGCATTTTTGTATTCCTCATCGTTATTCTTATAGAGCTTGCGCAGAATTGGCTCCACCACGTGGCAGAATGCCAGACCCATCATACGTTCAAAGTTCTGCGTCGCCTGCGAAAAGAAAATATAACTCCACGCCGCACGGTCAATATCTTTTTTGGTTAACAGTCCGTCTGATGTATTCTTATTCTTCATAGCAGTCATCCTCCTCTATTCCTTTAGCCGGCTGAGCCGCTGCCTGTACTGCAGGCTGTCCCTGTGCCATGACAAAAATAAATGCCAGGGCGGTTGCGAATATCGCAAGAGCCGTAACAGACATGCTGGTAGATCCGATCAGCACCCATCCCATAAGGAACAATACGATCATCCACGACCTGGACAGCGACTGCTTTAACAGCATGGCAAATCCGATTGCCGGAAGCAGTTTGCCGGCCACCTCGAAGAAATGAAGCATCAGGTCAGGCATGTTGTTGAGCAGTACCTCGGTGAGCGGAGTTCCGAGATAACAGATCAGCATGGCCGAACCGGCTCGCAGAATGAAGCTCGGCACTGCCGCCAGATAGGTGGCGCGATGAATGCCGGCTCCGTCTCCTCTTTCCGCGGCCTTGTCTCCCATATGAGGGAAGTATGCATTGATGGTCATGATAAAGTTAAAGAGTCCCAGTCCCAGCATGCTGAGCGGAACTGCCAGTGCCACCGCCTGTTCTCCGGTACCGCCAGCCGCCAGTGCCAGCGGAATGCCGATATAGGCCGCCCAGTTCACATCGGCCGGCATCGCGCCGCCCGGAGTAATCTGACCGATAAACAGCGCCTGAACCATGGCGCCCGCAATTACGCCGCTTCTCACATCCCCCAGAATCAGCCCGATGATCAGACCTGCCACGAGGGGCCTTCCTATCATGTTCCATCCGCCCGTCACGCCAAAGAACCACGGGGTTCGCTTAGAGCCGAGATAAGCAAAAATACCGATTAGTATTGCCTGAAATAAACTCATACCTTTTCCTCCTGTCTTTTACTCTTCAAATTCGTCTTCCCCATCATCCACGGAAGGCACATAGACAACCAGCTGGCCTTTTCCTGCTTCGCAGGCCGCATTGGCCAGTCCCGTCACATTTCCCTTCCGCAATCCACCCGGTGATTCGTCCTTCTCTGCGGCGTGCTGTCCGGAGGGCGTCCCAGCCCCCTCATACATGGCGCGCGACAGATACGCTTCTAAAAGCACCGGCAGATTCGTTCCGCCGATTACTTCGATTGCTTCCGTCCTCGTAAGCTTCAGCTTCAGCGATACGTTAAACGGAGATCCTCCCGCGATGTCCGTGAGGATTAAAATTCCTTCCAGCCCGCTTAAGGCCTCCACCGCCCGCAGCAGCTTCTCTGTCAGGGCTTCCACCGAATCCTCCGGCAGGAAATCCACTGCTTCATAATACTCCGTCTCTCCTGCCAGCAGCTTTAACCCGCTGGTAATTCCGGTGGCAAAAGAACCATGACCCGTGACAATGATTCCTATCATACCATTCCCCTTTCTGCAAGCACTTCCGGAAATTCTGTATTCTCCGGTATGCTCATGACTTTTTTCTGTTGCTGTTTACCGCCGACACATAGTCCTCCGGATTCTTCGAGCTTGCCGTAAGGCATTCCTTCCGGTTGACCTTCCACTCCGGCAAAACAGAAATCCCCCCATTCCTTATGGGATCGTCCGTTTCCCGCAAATGGCGGTCCAGCCGGGCTGCAAGTGCTTTCTCCACTGTTCCGAACTCCGGAAGCCCCGCTAAGTTTCTGCGCTCCCCCACATCGAATACAAGATCGTAGAGCGCTTCCTCGTATTTATGCTGCTCCTTTAGCCCCCTTTCGTTAAAGTAATCTTTCGTAAGCGACTCGTCTATATTAGACTGATTGATTCGCAGATACGATGCGTCATAATACCGGATATACTTGTACCGTTCTGTACGGATACAGCGGATGGGCTCATAGGAGGTGTGGAAATTCACCTCTGCAAAGATCTCATCCCGGATCTTCGCTTCCGGGTCGTCCAGCATGGGAACCGCCGACACGCCCTCCAGGTAACCGGGTTTTTCAATTCCCAGCAGATCGCAGAGCGTCGGAAATACATCCAGATGGGATACCAGCCCATCGATCACATGGCCGTTAGCCCGCTTTCCCGGAGCCCTTATAAGAAGCGCTACCCCGATGCCGCTGTCAAATAGTGTACATTTGCAGAACGGTTCCGCTAGGCCATGGTCCGTCGTAACCAGTATAACAGTCTCCTCCATAAGCCCCTTTTCCTTCAGGGCGTCAAGCACCCTGCCCACGCAGAGATCTGCTGATTTCGCACTCGTCATGTATCTGGCAAAATCCTTTCTCGTCTCCCTGCTGTCCGGTATAGGGCCGGGCGGCAGGACAAAGTCCTCGTTAATATCGCGATCAATGACATCCGGAAATCTCCTGTGTGTGGCGTACATTCCATAGGACAGGAAGAACGGCTTTTTCCCGTCGTAGTTCCCGATCCATTCCGCTGCACGGTCCGCGTTCTTCTTATCCCATTCCGTCAAATCCTCCTGCCTGTATCCATCACTCAGACAGCTGATCTCCTCCTGGTATCCAATGGTTTCAGCCCCCTGCTTTGTATCTAAGTACCAGCCCGCCTCATGCTGGATTCCGTCTAAAACGGTCCGGTAGCCGTTCCGATTTAAAAAACGGACCAGATGTTTCTCATAATCCATGGAAAATCCTCTCTGTGCAAGTCCCAGCATCCCGTTCTGATGCGGATACGTCCCGCTCAGCATCGCCGCCCGGCTGGGAGAACAGGTCGGTCCCGCACAGTAGCAGTTTCGAAATACCGCCGCCTGTTTCGCAAATGCCTCCAGATTCGGTGTGGGGACCGCATAACCGTACGGGCCCAGCACTCTGCCCGAGTCATGGGTATGTATATACAAGATATTCAAAGACTGCGCCTCCTCTCTATTGTCTATTTTTACATATTTTCCAACACTCATAGGTAAAATATACAACCTTATGCCCCAAATGTCAATACATTTAATTTTATTTGTATTGCTATTATGTCGGTTATTTGTATTGAATTCACGTGTTATATATGTATACATTATATAAAAAAGCAAATTGCCTTTTCTCCGGTTATGTATTATAATGATTGCAGTACATTTTGGCAGGTGATAATATGGCAGAAAAAAGAATTGCCCAATACAGACAGATAGAAAATGATTTGCTGGAGCAGATTAATCTTGGATACTACAAAAAGGGAGACTTGATTCCCACGGAGCTGGAATTGTCGGCCACCTACCATGTTTCCAGAGTTACGGTACGCAAGGCCACGGACAATCTGGTGGCCAAAGGCATTCTCCAGAGAGTGGCTGGTGTCGGAACCTTCGTGAGCCGGTCCGCCGTCACGCAGAACCCGCCGCCGATCCAGGGCTTTACGGACTTAATGAGAGAACAGGGGCTGGAGCCGACGACGAAGGTCGATGTATTTACATTACAGAAGTCCCCCGCCAATATCGCCTCCATATTGGGAATCGAAAAGGAAGACCCGATTTACTACATTCACCGCCAGCGCTATGGCGACGGGGAGCTGCTTCAGCTGGAGACCACCTATATGTCCGCCAGGCTGTATCCTGACATCTCCATTCAGATTTTGGAATCCTCCAAATACCAGTATTTTGAAAAGGTCAAGGGGATCAAGATCGCCTACAGCCACCACGCCGTGACTCCGATTCACCCCTCGAAGGAGGTGGCGGAGCTTTTTGGAATCGCGCAGAACACCCCCATCATCAAGGCGGCTAATGTGACACATCTGGAGAATGGGCAGATTATGGATTACACGGAGCTGATCCTGAACTCACCCAAGTATCAGCTGACCTATATTAAACGTTAGGAGATAGAATGCAGAATTCCCTTACAGATATTTCATCTGATTGTATTCAGACCGTCATGGACGGTCTGCGGAAAAATAATATGGACGTGCAGTATGTTCCTCACAAGGAAGAGGCCGCCGCTGCGGTTGCCTCCCTGTTAAAAGAGGGGGATACCATTGCCGTCGGCGGATCGGTCACGCTGGAAGAGACCGGCGTGCTGGAGCTGGTACAGAACGGGCGCTACCATTTTATCGACCGCTATGAAGACGGACTATCGGACCGGGAAAGGAAGGACCGTCTGACAGAAGCATTTCGTTCCGACGTGTTTCTCTGCTCTGCTAATGCGATTACAAAGAACGGGGAGATCTACCAGGTTGACGGATTAAGCAACCGGATTGCGCCGCTCGTATTCGGTCCCGACAGCGTTATTATCGTAGCCGGTATCAACAAAATAGCGGCGGATATCGAGGCCGCCGTCTATCGTGTCAAAACCGTCACCGTACCTGCCATTGTAAAAAGAAGAGGCCTGGATGCGCCCTGCGCCCGTTTGGGAAGCTGCATCGCGGCCGACCAGAAGAACATGGCTTCCGGATGCATGTGTGATGCAAGGCGCTGCTGCAATTATCTGGTGCTCGGACGCCAGAGAGTCAAAGGCCGTATCAAAGTCATTCTCGTTGGAGAAACTTTAGGATTTTAAAAAGAAGCGCTTTTCCGGTGCAACCATGACCGGAAAAGCGCTTCTTCTATTTTTTGTTACTCATTATTATTCGTTATTTTTCTTTTTTACCAGCTTTTAATTACCGCTCTTTCCATCTCTACAGCAAATTCTTTGGTCCGAACCCGATCGGCAGCAATTCCTTCAGCGTAAAGATTTCATACTCCTCCCTGCTGGAAGGCAGAATAATCTGAAATGTCTCCGGGTCGCAGAATTCCATCATCACCTGGCGGCAGACGCCGCAGGGAGCCGTCAATCCTTCCGGGACACCATCCTTCCCGCCGACGATACAGATCGCAGTAAACTCTCTCACCCCTTCGCTGACCGCCTTGAAGAACGCCGTCCGCTCCGCACAGTTGCTGGGGGTATACGCCGCGTTTTCAATGTTGCAGCCCTGATAGATTATTCCGTCAGCCGTGAGCAGCGCTGCTCCGACTTTAAATCCGGAATAAGGGGCGTAGGCCTTCGCCATGGCCGAAAATGCCTGGGATATCATCTCCTCAGCGGGAAGCTTTGCCCTAAGCGCAGCCATTTTCTCCGTACAATCCATAACGGCCTCCTTTCCTTTACCAAACAGTCTAGACTGTATTGCATAAATACCGCAGTAACAGAGCTTAATATCCGCCGTCACTCTTCTCCTGCTTTACCAGCTTGATCATCCGGCTGGTTCCCAGGCGCTCCGCGCCCAGCTCCAGGAACTTTTCCGCATCTGAGAGCGACGAGATGCCGCCTGCGGCTTTGATCTTTACCTCTTTTCCCACATGCGCCTTGAAAAGAGCCACATCGTCAAAGGTTGCTCCCGCTTTGGAAAATCCGGTGGATGTCTTGATAAAGTCCGCGCCGGAACGGGTTACGACCTCGCACATACGGATCTTCTCCTCATCGGTGAGAAGGCAGGTCTCGATGATGACCTTTAATATCTTATCTTTGCAGCATTCCTTTAACGTGCGGATCTCCTCCTCCACTCGGTCGTATCTGCCGTCCTTCACCCAGCCGATGTTGATGACCATGTCAATCTCATCGGCTCCGTTCGCAATCGCGTCCTTTGTCTCATACGCTTTTACCGCGGTCGTGGAATAACCGTTCGGAAAACCGATCACCGTGCAGACCGCCATGTGGTCCTTCATATATTCCTTCGCCGCCTTCACATAGGAAGGGGGAATGCAGACCGACGCGGTCCCAAATTCCATGGCCTCGTCACAGATCTTCCTGATTTCTTCCCAGGTTGCTGTCTGGGTCAGCAGCGTATGATCCACATACTTCAACGTTTCTTTTCCGTCCATAATTTCCTCCTGTGCCTCCTTACAGTTCCAGAGCGATCTCCATCATCTTACCGAATCCCAGCTGGCGTTCCTCGGCGCTTAATTTCTCCTCGCCGTAGATCAGATCCGAGATTGTCAGCATACAAAGCGCTTTCTTTCCCGCAGCCGCGGCGTTCATATACAGCGCGGCCGCTTCCATCTCCACGGCCAGCACGCCCATACTGCGCCACTTGTCATTTACGGTAGTGTCCGCGTTATAGAAAATGTCGGAAGAAAGGATATTGCCTACCACCACATGGGTCCCCTGTGCTTTCGCCGTATCCACCGCTTTCGCCAGCAGACCGTAGTCAGCAATAGGGGCAAATGTCCCGGGAAGGCCGTACTGATAAGCATAGTTGGAATCCGTGCAGGCTCCCATGCCGATTACCACGTCCATAAGCTTTACCCCGTCCTGTAAGGCTCCTGCGGAACCGATGCGGATAATCTGCTCCACGCCATAGAAATGGAACAGCTCATACGTGTAAATGCCCACAGACGGCATTCCCATTCCGCCTCCCATGACGGAAATCTCTCTTCCCTTATACGTTCCGGTATAACCGAACATGTTGCGCACCGATGTCACCAGTACCGGATTTTCCAGATACGTCTCCGCGATATATTTTGCCCGCAGCGGGTCGCCCGGCATCAGTACTGTCTTCGCTATCTCTCCCTGTTTCGCCCCGTTGTGGGCTGTTGGTGTCATACTCATTTGCCTGTCTCCTTCTCAATTTTTGCTGTTTTCTTCCTGAATCATCATCCGGATGGCCTCGACAGCTGTCCGGATGGCCGCATCTGTGTCATGGACGATCGGGTTCTCAAGCCCTTCCTTCGCCCTCTCCTGGTTGGCCATAACGAGAAATACCGATCCCGCTCTCACCTTCAGCGCGCTGGCCACGATAAACAGCGCCGCCGACTCCATCTCAGAAGCCTTGCAGCCCAGACGCAGCCATGCGTTCCACTTATTCATCAGCTCATACGATACCGGCTTCGTCTCCGGTGAATGCTGGCCATAGAAAGAATCCTTGCACTGGACGACGCCGACGTGATACGGTTTTTCCAGCTTCTTCGCCGCCGCTGCCAGGGCGTTCGTCACATCAAAATCGGGAACCGCCGGAAATTCGATAGGCGCATATTCGCGGCTGGTGCCCTCCATACGGATAGCTCCGTTGGCAATCACCAGGTCCCCGCTCTTAACATTGATATCCATCCCGCCGCAGGTGCCGATACGGATAAAGGTATCCGCCCCCGACATCACCAGTTCTTCCATGGCGATCGAAGCCGACGGTCCGCCGATTCCAGTGGAGGTAACGCTGACAGGCGTTCCGTCAAGCGTTCCGGTATACGTCACATACTCCCGGTTGTCCGCGATCAGCTTCGGATCGTCAAAATATTTCGCAATAAGCGCGCACCGCTTCGGGTCGCCCGGCATAATAACGTACCGGCCCACATCACCTCTTCCCACCTGGATATGATACTGTTTCCCTTCATTTTCCGAATAATTTGTCATAAATAACCTCCCTTTCTCTCTGTGGAACTAGTTCCTCCCGGCGTAAATACGCCATGATGCACTAGATATCGTTCTCATCTATCTTATCCGCCATAGCCGATTTAATTCTCTGGTACTGTTCTTCACTGATTAAGATTCCCCTTCCCTCCCGGGAAATGTATCCCTCTTCCTCCATCTGGCTTACGCATCGGTTTACCGTCTTCACACACAGCCCCGTGCTGTTGGACAAATCCTTTCTCGTCAAATGAATCCGGCAGCCCCCCCGTCTGGCTGAATCCCGGTAGATCTGCATAAACAGAAGAAAAAGCCGGTCGATTCCCTGAAGGAAGAGAAAGAGACGCTCCTTCCTCACCTGCTCCACGAGATAAACGCTCATGGCCTTCACCTGTTCCAGCACCGCGTGGATATCCGTCAGCATCCACCGGCTGAACTGGTCCTTGGACACGCAGAGGAAGCGGCAGTCCGTCTCCGTCATTAAGGTCGTCTTATATAAATCGTATCCCATGAGAAATTCCATGGCCCCGAACACCTCGATGGGATAAAATCGCGTGTAATCGTACGCCACCTCCTGAATGCGGTAGTCCGTCGCCTTCACAATTCCCTCTACCAGAATGTATACAGTGTCCACATGCGCATTTTCATGGATGAACGTGGTTCCCTTCTTCAGACGCACGATCTGAAATGCTTCCAACAGCCACTTGGGCGCGTTTGCCAGATAATTATTCAGATACTCGCGTTCTTCGCTGCGCAGCTCGTTGATCAAAGATACAACATCATTCATGGTCTTCCTCCTTCATCCATCCTCGCCGTCCTCTCCCTCTAGTTTGCATCATTTCACAAAAAAAGTCTACTGTTCCCCACAAATTTTTCTAATATTTTTCCCTCTATGACTTACCAGCCCCAGCCTGCCGCCAGTCCAATCCGCCAGTCTGCTCTGCCCGGGACGGGAAGGGGACTTTTCCGTACCCTGGCCGGAAAAAGGCGGAAGACGGGGGGCAGAAGACGGCGATTTTTTCCGGAGTGTGGCGGGACTTAGGGCAGGCAGGGGGCAAACGGGGGGCAGATTTTCGTTTACAGGACGAAAATCTGAGGGCACTGAGAGCGAACTCATCAAGAGTTCGGTCGAATTGCCCGGTACCCCCGTTTGCCCCCTGTCGGCCCTTAGTCCCGCCCACTCTGGAAACATGAGCCGTCTTCTGCCCGCCGGCTTCCGGCTTTTTCCTCACACCGCCGCCAAAGTCCCCTTCCCGTCCCAGGCGGAGCAGACTGGCGGATTGGACTGGCGGCAGGCGTCCCCTTCAATTTTATCTGGCGCCCTTCTCGTACGGCTGGCCGCTGGCCTTCGGCGCAGAGGACTTTCCGACAAACAGAATCAGGATTGCAATGGTAATCATATAGGGCAGCATAGCCAGAATCTGTGACGGAACCGCGAAATCTCCGCCTCCCAGCGTAACCGTAAGCGCCTGGGCCGCACCGAACAGCAGGCACGCGCCGTATGCGCCGTGGGGCGTCCATTTTCCAAAGATTACGGCCGCCAGTGCGATAAATCCCTGACCACTGATGGCGGTGGGCGTAAACTGCGGGATGATGGCAAGCGTCATGGAAGCGCCGCCAAAACCGGCGAAAATTCCCGATACCAGCACGCAGAGGTAACGGATCACGTAGACATTAATACCCATGGTGTCCGCAGCCGCCGGATGCTCGCCCACAGCCCTGATGTGAAGGCCCCACTTCGTCTTATACAGGAAGAACCACAGGAACGCAGCCAGCAGGAGGGCGATAACCACCGTCACGTCCACATTTAAATTCTGGAGCGCGCCTTTTACATTCAGGCCGCCGAACAGCTTCGGAATCTTGTTCGGAACCGGCTGCGACATGGTCGCCCCGTCAAATAACAGGCGGCAGACGAACAGGGCGACGCCCGGTCCGATTAAATTGATGGCGATACCGGATATCGTCTGGTCCGCCTTGCATGTGATGGCCGCAAACGCATGAAGCAGCGCGATGAGACCGCCGGCCAGCCCCGCAGCGAAAAATCCCGCCCAGGCGCTTCCGGAGTAGTAGCCCACCGTAGCTCCTGTCACCGCTCCGATGGTCATCATTCCCTCGATTCCAATATTGGTAACACCGGACCGCTCTGACACCACTCCGCCCAGGGCGGCGAAAACCAGAGGGGTAGAATACATGAGTGTAATGCCGATAAACAGCGTCAGACTGCTAAGCATGTTATTTTCCTCCCTTCGAGACATTCCGCCCAGGTTTTCCCAGGGGGACTTTCCTTAAGCGTTCCACCAGCGGCGGAATGATATGGGTCAGCGCAACGAAGAACACGATGACTCCGATGACAATGTTGATGATCTCCGACGGTGCGCCTACCTCGTACTGCAGCGTCTGGCCGCCGTAGATCAGGCCGCCGAACAGAAGTCCTGCGAAAATACAGCCAATAGGAGAACTGGCCGCGATCAGACAGACCGCCAGCCCGTTAAAACCGGTATTTTCAAATGCCGCCAGCGTGGCAATTCCATGGGGCGAGTTGCCGGTTATGTAAAGCGCTGCCGCCAGCCCGCAGATGGCGCCGGAGATCAGCATGGAATGCAGGATATTCCGATTCACATAAATCCCCGAAAATTCAGCCGCAAACCGGTTGGAGCCAACGGCCCTCAGTTCGAAGCCCTTTGCAGTTTTATATAGAAGGAAGGAGATCAGGACTGCGAGGACGATGGCAATGATAAATCCCGCGTTTACATCCGTTTTCAGGATCGTGCTGCGCAGAAATTCATTCTGGGCCAGAGCGGCCTTGCCTTCCTCCGTCGCCTTATAATTTCCCAGAATCATCGTATAACCGGACCGGTTGATTGCGTACGTTCCGATGGTATCCGGCTTATGAAACCGGTTCAGACCGCAGACGTAATTGGAGAAATAGAGTGCGATCCAGTTAAGCATGATGCTGGTGAGAACCTCGTGGATACCGAATTTAGCCTTTAAGAATCCGGCGATGCCTCCGTATACCGCTCCCGCTGCCACACCGGCTGACAGAACCAGTGGAATCTGGATCACCGGCGGGAAATCAAAGAGAATACCGACCACGGTAGCCGCCACGGAACCCATGATAAACTGTCCCTCAGCGCCGATATTAAAGAGTCCGGTCTTAAATGCAAATGCCACGCCGAGTCCTGTCAGAATCAGCGGAGTACTCTTAATAATGACGTTGGATACGTGCTTGGGGCTGGAAAACACACCGTTAAACAGGACGCCCAGTGAGTGGACCGGAGGATATCCGGCCGCCGCAAGGATAATCCCGGCAACCACAAAGCCGAAGAAGATGGCGATCAGAGTCATCGTGAGCGGCTTCTTCAAAATATTTACAGTTCTATCCATGATTCTTTCCTCCTGCCATCAACAGGCCAATCGTATTTTCATCCACGGTTCCCTGCGGAAATGTATCCTGGATCTTTCCATCGTAGATCACCGCGATCGTATCGGATACATTCATCACTTCATCCAGTTCGAAGGAGATGAGGAGCACCGCTTTTCCCTTGTCCCTCTCACGGATCAGCGTCTTATGTACCGTCTCAATGGCGCCCACGTCCAATCCGCGGGTGGGCTGAACCGCAATCAGCACATCCGGATTCATGGCAATTTCCCGTCCGATGATGACTTTCTGCTGATTTCCTCCGGAAAGGCCGCCTGCCCGCTTGGAACCGCAGTCCTCCGGGCGGACATCAAACTCCTCGATCAGCTTCTTTGTAAACTGTTCCATCTCTTTTTTATTTAAGATCCCTTTTCTGGAAAATGGTTCCTGGCGGTACCGCTCCAGCACTGCATTTTCATTGACAGAGAAATCCAGAACGAGACCGCGTTTCTGCCTGTCCTCCGGAATCGTGCTGACGCCGCTGTCGATGACCGTGCGCGGGTCCGTGTTGGTAATGGGTTTTCCGCAGACTGTGATGGTCCCCTTTTCTGCCGGAATCAGGCATCCGATCGCCTCCACCAGTTCTTTCTGACCGTTGCCGTCGATCCCGGCAATTCCCAAGATCTCACCTTTCCGAACCTTTAAGTTCAGCCCCTTCACCGCGTCCAGCTTCCGCTCGTTTTTCACGACCAGATCCTTGATCTCCAGAGCGGTTTCTCCCGGTTTTGCCGGTGTCTTGTCCACCACCAGCTTTACCTCATGGCCCACCATGAGCGTGGCCAGTTCCTGCTCTGAAACCTCTTTTACCGAAATCGTATCGATGTACTCTCCGCGGCGGATGATGGTGCAGGTGTCGGAGGAGGCCTTGATTTCCTTCAGCTTATGGGTGATGATGATGATGGCTTTTCCGTCATTTACCAGATTGTGCATGATGGAGAGAAGATCCTCGATTTCCTGGGGAGTCAGAACTGCGGTGGGCTCATCGAGAATCAGCAGCTCTGCCCCGCGGTACAGGGCCTTTAATATCTCCACGCGCTGCTGCATTCCCACGGATATATCGTTTACTTTCGCATCCGGATCGACTTCCAGCCCGTATTTCTCCACGATTTCCAGAATCTGTTTTCTGGCCCTCTTCATGTCCACAACTCCCGCGTGGGAGGTCGTCTCATTGCCCAGAATGATATTCTGTGTTACCGTGAAATCCTCCACCAGCATGAAATGCTGATGAACCATGCCGATCCCGTTAGCAATTGCTACATTGGGATTCTTGATATCTGTCTTTTTACCGCCTACGTATATCTCGCCTTCATCGGCCTGATACAGACCGTACAACACATTCATCAGTGTACTTTTTCCCGCCCCATTTTCACCCAGAAGGGAATGGATGCTGCCCTTCTTTACGTCCAGATTCATGTCCTTTAAAGCGTAAAACGCCCCAAACCGCTTTGTGATCCCGTGCATCTGAACCGCATAGTCGCTGCTCACCGTGGCCATCTCGATTTCTCCTTTCATTGTTTACACCGCAGGTTAAATTCTGTTTCTTAACTCTGCGGTGTAAATTCATTTATCCTATTCTTCTGTCAAAGATTCCGCATACTGCCGCGGAATCTTTGCCCCGCGGGCAGTCGCCAAAGTCAAGCGAGCTTAACCTTGGCTCGTTGCCTTCGCGAGGATAAACGCTTCGTATTCTTCTTTTGTGGTCGGCGGTACCAGTTCCCCGTTTCGGATCGAATCCGCTACCTTCAGCGTATCCTCATAAACACCGTCTGCCATATTACCATGCTCCTCCGGTATTCCCACACACTCTTCCTTTAATCCGAAGGTGAGCGTCTGGCCGCCGATTGTTCCTCCGTCCATGGCTTCGATGGAAACTTCCTTGACGGCTTTTCCTACCAGCTTGAGTGCTGAGGTCAGAACGTGCTCCGGTGCTAAGTAAGCCTGGTCTCTGTCCACGCCGATCACCCATTTGTCCGCTTCCTTGGCCGCTTCGATGACGCCTGTTCCGCTTCCGCCTGCCGCGTGATAGATCACGTCACATCCGTCGGAATACATCTTCGTGGCGATGGCTTTTCCCTTTGCCGCATCGCTGAAGCTCTCCGCATACTGTACGGAAATGTCAATGTCCTTGCCCAGCTCCTTTGCTGCATACTTGACGCCTGCCTCATACCCGTACTGGAACTGATCGATCAGACCTGAGGAAATGCCTCCGACAAAGCCTACCTTATTAGTCTCAGTCATACGTCCGGCCACATATCCAACCATGAAGGACGGCTCCTGCGCCCGGAACATCACGCCCGTCACATTGTCCGGCGTATCGTCGTAAGCATTGTCGATGATTGCATACTGGATATCCGGGTTGCTGTCCGCGGCCTCTAAAACCGCGTCCGCACAGGCATAGCCTACGCCCCATAAGAGATTGGCGCCGCTGTCTCCCAGCCTTTCCAGATTCGTAACGAAATCGGAAGCCTGCTTCGACTCGATGTAGTTGACCTCCACGCCCTTTTCGTTCTTTAACTCCGTCAGACCTTCCCATGCGGACTGGTTGAACGACTGGTCATTGATTCCGCCCGTATCGGTGATCATCGCAATCGAGAAGCTGCTCTTTCCCTCTGATGTACCGCCTTCCGTGTTCGCGCTCTCTGCCTTTGCACTTTCTCCCTTTGTGCTCTCCGTCTTTGCGCCTCCGCATGCTGTAAGAGACAGTGCCATTGCCGCCGTTAAACCGAATACAATTCCTCTTCTGAGCTTCATAAATCTGATCCTCCGTTTTGTTTTTTTGTTTTTACATTTTTGACTTTTACGTTTTTGACTTTTACGTTTTTGACTTTTACGTTTTTGACTTTTACATTTTTGACTTTTACATTTTTGACTTTTACATTTTTGACTTTTCGTTTTTTGCTTTTACGTTTTTTGCTTTTTTATTTATTGTTTTATCTGTTTTTCTATGTTTGTTTACTATGTTTGTTCTGCTATGTTTGTTCTGCTTTTATCCGTTTTACTTTTTTATCTGTCTCTTCTTTATTCTCTCTCTCATTTCCTATACCACCTGGATATCCTGAAACCCGTATCTGACAGCCAAACGCTTAAGCTCTTCCATGCGTTCCCGGGACGGACTTTTCGCATCCTTAAGACTTCCGGTCACTCCATATTGGCGGAAGGTAATCAGCTTCAGCCGGAATTCCTTTAAATAGGGAGCCGCTTCCCGGGATACGCCTGCGATGACCGCCTCCATATCCACTTCGGGAACCCCTTCCTGCCGTTTTTCCCCCTCGTGCTCCGAATCCAGACAGACCAGCCGCACTTCGAATAATTTTCCGTGTTCCGCCAGATATTTGAGATTCTTCTTTACTATAGAGACATCTCCGCCTGTCAGCCGTCCAAAGACGTCGTGATCCCACGCCTTTACATCTAACATCACCTGATCCGTCACCTGCATCAGCCGTGGATATTGGGACAAATCCACACAGCCGTTGCTGTCCAGGAAACAGGTAAGCCCCGATTTCCCTGCCCGCCGAAACAGCTCTGTGAGGAACTCCGGATACAGGGTACATTCACCTCCGGAAACGGTGATCCCCTGGATAAACGGCATGTTTTTTTCAATTTCCTTCCACACGTCTTCTGCGCTCATCCGGCGTACCTTGGGAGACGCGTGGCTGGGACAGACGCGAATACAGGTATCGCACTGCACGCACAGGCTCTCTTCCCAGATTACGCGGTCATGCTTATTTTCCTTCGGCGTTTCTCCGCCATTTTCCTGTATCGACAGCGCTCCCGCCGGACACTGGCTGACACAGAGGCCGCAGCCGCTGCACAACTGCTGTGTCTCAGGGTTGTGGCAATAGGCGCAGGCGATATTGCAGCCCTGGACGAATACGGAAGTACGGCAGCCCGGGCCATCCACAACGCTCAACGGAATAATCTTATTAATCACGGCCTCGGAAGGGACCATGCTCATAGCGCCCTCACCTTCCTGTTTTCCAGATGTGCGTTCCGGTAATTATCTCCTCCGAGATACACCGTATTCTGAAGCACCGCCTCGCCCTTGTAATACTTTTCCATCTCGCTCCGTTTCACCAGATAGCCGGTAATCCGGACTAAATCGCTGTCCGACGCATAAAAGCTTATGTATTTATCACCCAGGGAAAATGCCCCCTTTACGATATCCAGCATGGCCGCCGGATTATTTCTGCCAGTTGGGTCAAAGGAAAAGATATCCGCGCATCCGGTCGGGAAAAAGCGATGGAAACGTGCGCTGTGGCGAAGGTGGTCATACATGCGTTCCGGTTCCATTCCGACCGGAATCCTCACTCCCGACGTAATTCCGTGGTCCGAGTCGATGCCGACCTGCGCGTGGAGTGCAAAATGGTCATGAAATACCTCCGAGTAAAGCGCCTTCGATGTCTCCGCATATTCCGCGATAACCTGCATGATCTGGTCTGCCAGCTGGTCCGCTTCCTGATCGCTTCCGTAGATCTTGTCCGGGTCATCCATCAGCAGATTGGTGCATTCCGCCAGCCCCACGACTCCGAACATGGCAAGGAATTTATCCCTGGAAATAAAACCCTCTCTGGAAAGGAACGAGGTCTCGAAGAAATTCGATTCTTCCACGAGGAACCGGATTCTCTCGTTCATATAGTCCCCCATGCGCTGCAGACAGTCCGGAAGGGTCTCCGTCAGAAACTGTTCTCTGCTCTCTGCCTCAGGAACCAGCTTCGGAAGGACGATTCTCGTCAGTGTGTAGGAACCGCCTCCAATGGGCAGAATGTTGTAACAGCTGGAAATGCCGTAGTCCCCATACGTATCCTTGTGCATCCGGTGGTTGCAGATGGCCGGATTCGCGCAGTAAAGGGAGGTATAGAGCGCCAGCTCCCCATAGGAGTCCGGCGTAATATCCGGATCATATTTCAGTGTCAGGTTCGGAACCGCATTTTGAAGCTCTTTTTCCAGCTTCAGGATGATCCGTCCGGTTCTCGTCTCCTCCGGGCCCAGATTTGCATGGCAGAACCCGTCAGTAATGGTCCGGTCCAGATAAATCAGGAACAATCTCAGCTTTTTCTCCGCTTCCTCGTCGCTCACACCTTCGAGAAACGGTTCGATCAGGCGGTCGATGCTGCCAAGATAAACGGGATAACTGGTGATGGAGGGCACATGGCGGTACAAAATCTCCAGGAACTGAATCACCTCGTCAAGATCCTTCGGCGGGTAAAGCTGCAGAAATTCACACCCTTTTTTCACCGCCGCTTCGTAATCCGGCATGATATATCTTGGCCGGTACGGCGCATGGCCTTCGTCCAGGTCACAGATAGCTCCGGTCTCCATATAGTGACGGGTCTTCTCCGGTATCTCCAGTACCTCCAGACTGTTCTCCGCCGCATGGGCCAGGGCCACCACCTTCTGTTCATACGTCAGTCCCTTCGATGTCACAATGTCTAAAACCTTATTCATGCATTCCACCTCTTTCTTTTTCAATGGAGCTTATGTCTCTTTTTGTTTTGGAATAATCACATTGTAGCAATGGTTTTTTCTTTTTAAAAGGACTTATGTCCCTTTACGAGGAAATATTATCCACTTTGTGAAAATATCACATTTTTACGAACCATTTTTTAGGCAAAAAGTAGATACAAAAAGGACACAAGTCCTCTTTGCAACGACTGTGATCGGAAAAATAGTGATTTGCAATAAATGGGTGGGGGGATTTCGGGAAGGTGCACCAGTCCGGAGAGGACAATGTTCATTACACATTTTAGCAATAAAGAACGACAGTGTTTCCAGAATTAAGAATAAGATATGAAAAAAACAAAACGCCAACTTAAACAACTCATTGAATATACATATTGTGCAAAAAGCAGCTTCCTGCCGCAGAGGCTCGCAGAGAATGCTTCAGACTTAGCAGAAAAAGCAATAGCGCCCTAAACCAGAATGGTTCAGGGCGCCATACCAGCAGCCAGTCAGGCTGTATGCGGCACGCCCTCATTCTTTTATAATTCCGGGAATCTGCCAAGCTATGGTCTTTGTACTTTGGCGGCAGCGGCTTCTCATTTACCAGCATGGTAATTACATCGGCCAGAAGCTTCAGGTTACAGCCTCTTTTAACTGCCAGCTTATAATCCTTTTTAAATTGCCCCTGATACTCGACTTTAAGCATTGAGATCCTCCATCAAAGCTTCCACACTGTCAAAGGGACCATGTATATCTTTTCCATTAGCGGCATCATCCATAGCTGCTGAAGTAACCGCATTTGTCTTCTCAACTTTTAACTCAAATGGAATTCCGCCAACGTTAATACTTTGATGAAGAAACATATTTATTGCATCTGTAATCGTTATTCCAAACTTTGAAAACAAATGCTCGGCCTGCTCTTTAATGTCAGGGTCAATCCGAATATTTATGTTTGATGTCTTTGCCATTGTTATCATCTCCTTTAAAAAAATCAAAGCACAACGTGTTAACAACGTCAATACATTCAAATGCGATATATACTACAATTCTGATTAGATTTGCGATAAAAAATCACTGAATATTTTATAATGCAGCTTCTCGTCCAGAGACAGACGCGCGAGCATTTTGGATACCTGAGGGTCCTTGATCTTTTGAGACTGATCGGCATATGCCTGGGCGGCGAACTTCTCGGACTCGGCGTCTGTCGCCAGCACGGTACGGATATCGCAGCTGTAATCTACCATATTTCCGCGCCAGTACGAACACGGCTCCGCCGAACGGCATTCCGGCTGGCCGCCAAGAAGAGTAATGAGCTGTCCGATAATGGTAAAATGGTGTTGTTCAACCACAGCGATGCGCTGGATCACACGGCGTATGTTTTTATGTAAGGCGCGGGAATCCGGCTTGCAGGACTCGTTATTATAATTGCTGCCGGCAGTCCAGGACTGATACAGATATTGGTGTACCGTGGTCATTTCGCTGGCCGCTGCGGCTAAGTCCGGCATGAGGATCTGCGCGTACTGAAGATTTTTTTCGGTAACGGCGACCGGAGGATACCAGTTCGAATGGATAACCGGTATGGAGTCCGGATTCGCATGGATACTATACGGAGTATTGTTCATAAAATAGCTTCCTCAAAAGATCTGATAAAGTAGTTAAGTAATCTTTATGAGAAAAAGCCCTGATATAGAACCTTGTACTGCACTGCGCCATTAAATGTGAATAAAATGCAGTACTGGCAGAGCCACACTCCATTATGTAAATTATGACCTATCCCCACCGCTTCACACACTGTTTTTATCTAATTTTTATAACCAATATTTTTATACTGGTAAAACGCACAATTTTTTATTTTGATTTTTCCAAAGTTTGTGAACACTTTTTTGTGGGAATGAGTTATATTAATAATCGTAAACCCCCCCAATACATTATATAGTTTTTGCTACACCCCATAAGAAACGAAATACCTTCTCCGAAAAAAGGATCAGCTCCCCCGGCTGGTCCTTTTTCATGTTATTCTTGCAATTTTCCAATTCTATGGTAAAATACATAACTAACTGCTTTGGCATTTTCGCCAAATGTGTGCACCTGTAACAGACAAATACATAAAGGAGATTTCTAACATGGAAAAAACAGGCGTGAAAGAGTTTTTGAAACGTAAAAACGTCAACATCACCGTCCAGACCTATCTCATTGATGCATTGGGTGCCATGGCATTTGGCTTATTTGCCTCGCTGCTGATCGGCACCATCTTTGCAACGCTGGGTGACAAGACAGGTGTCGCGTTATTTGGCACCATTGCGGGCTACGCAAAAAGTGCGACCGGCGCAGCTCTGGGAGTATCGATCGCTTACGCGCTGAAGGCGCCGCAGCTGGTCTTATTCTCCGCCGCTACCGTCGGGATCGCCGGCAACGAGCTGGGCGGACCGGTCGGTGCACTGGTGGCCACCGTCGTGGCAGCGGAACTCGGAAAAATCGTATCGAAGGAAACCCGGGTCGACATCATCGTCACCCCCGGCGTCACCATCATCTCCGGCGTCCTGATCGCTCAGTTTGTAGGGCCGGGTGTGGCTGCCTTTATGGCCGCCTTCGGAAATCTGGTAAAAACAGCCACGGAGATGCAGCCCTTCTTCATGGGAATCCTGGTATCCGGCCTCATCGGGATCGCCTTGACGCTGCCGATCAGCAGCGCCGCTATCTGTATTATGCTGGCGCTCGACGGTCTGGCAGGCGGCGCGGCCACGGCCGGCTGCTGTTCCCAGATGATCGGGTTTGCCGTTTTAAGCTTCCGGGAAAATGGCTGGGGCGGTTTGCTGGCCCAGGGGCTCGGCACCTCCATGCTCCAGATGGGCAACATCGTAAAGAATCCGAAAATCTGGATTGCGCCCACGCTGGCCTCCCTCGTAACCGGTCCGGTCGCCACTGTGATCTTCCAGATGAAAAACATCGAGACGGCCTCCGGCATGGGAACCTGCGGGCTAGTTGGTCCAATTGGCGTCTATACCGCGATGGGCGGCGGCGCCAGAATGTGGATCGGAATTCTGCTGGTCTGCTTCCTGCTTCCCGCCGTTCTGACGCTGGTCTTCGGAGAATTTTTAAGGAAAGCCGGCTGGATCAGGGAAGGGGATTTAAAACTGGATCTGTAGCACGACATACTGTACTGCAGAAGCGGAACAACCGTAATTTATTCAAAACAGGGCCTGGCTTTTTCCGCCAGGCCCTGATCTTTTGTTAAGCCATATCATCTCGAAGCGCATCAATGATATTCTCTTTCTTTAATTTTCCGACTGCAAACACCATTGTGATAAACACGATAAAGTACACACTGAACGCGCTGACTGCCATACTCGCCCATGGAAATACGAAGCTTACGTCCGCTCCCCCGGCAGCCATGCCGCAGTAGATCAGCCAGGAGCAGATTCCCGCCGCCGGCAGCCCAAACAGCAGCGTCCGCATACCGTAGAAGGCACACTCAAAATTCATCATCTTATTGAAATCACGGTCAGACATTCCTATCGACCGGAGCATGGCGAGTTCCCGCCTGCGCAGCTTGATATTGGTGGAAATGGTATTGAACACATTGGCCGCCGCAATCAGCGAAATCATCATCACAAAAACATACGTAAACACATGAATGACAAACAGAATGCTGCGGTTTTCTTCAAACATCCGGTTCACATTATACAGGGTGTAATCGGTTCCTATTCCCGCTTCCTGAATCATTTCCGACATCTCCGCCGTCACCTGGGAGGGCTTATCTGCCAGAAAGGTCAGTCCCATTATCTCCCCCGCATCCGGAGATACAAACTGTTCTCTTAGCTGCCATGGTGCGACGATCATAAAGATAAACGGCTTCACATCGGAAGAGTTCTTTGGAAGTGTATCGAGAGGTATGGTATCGACGAAGGTGATACTTATCTGCTTCTCTTTGTCTGCCGATGGATTCCCTTTCACCTCCCCGGGCAGTTCGGCTCTGGGAGTGACCGATCCGCTCACGGAATCACCCACAAACATATTAACCAGCCCGCTCCGGCCGCTTTTCGTCTCATCTGATTTTTGCTTCGCTACGGCAATCATTTTCGCATTCTGGCCGGTATATTCTTCCGGAGACAATCCCTGGCTTTCGATAAAATTACGGAATTCTCTGTCCTCAATGAACTGGATATCCATCGGCAGTGTGACTGTCTCATCCGGATTCTCATACCCCATGTATTTCCGGTATTCGTCTGATAAGTCGCCGGCCCTGACCGCGCAGGAATATGACATAAGCGCCTGATAAGAGCTTTCTTTGATCCCCTCCGCAGTTTTAAGCCTGCCGTAAAGACGGAATAATTCATTTTCATCGATTTTCGGGGACGAAAAACAGATGTCAAAATCCGTATTTACCACGGACCGCTTCGCTCCCTGATTCAGGCAGCTTCCAAAAGCATTGGCCGAGACAAACAAAATAACGCTTAAAGAGAGGGAAAGCACGATGCTGCGGCAGCGCTTCTTATTTCTTTTAAAATTTTTCAGAGCCAGCGTTCCCTCCAGGCCGCAGAGGCGCTGCGTCAGTTTTGATGTTCTCACGGCTCCCGATTCGATTTTGATCTCATTGGTCTGGCGAATGCTTTCCATCACAGGTCTGGCCGCGGCCTTCCTGGCCGGAATATAGGCGGCAAACAGAATTGTGACCAGACTGATCACCGCCGCCCCCGCTATGGCTGTACCGGACACAGTCAGCGAAAGAGACACGGCACTGTAGCCGAAGTTTTTGAACTTCTCCGCCACAAAGGATATTACAAGGCCAATGCTGCCAAGGCCCACAAGGATACCGATGGGAATACCAGCCGCACCGATACAGAGCCCCTCAAACAGCACCGAATTCCGCAGCTGTCCGGCCGTAGCCCCCACGGATGCCAGAATCCCGAACTGGCGCGTCCGTTCGTTCAGCGAGATGGTAAAGGAATTGTAAATCAGAAAAATCGAACCTGTCATGATCAAGGCCATCAAAATTCCGCCGACGGAATATAAAAGCATATTAAACAGGTGATCGCTGGACACCCCCAGAAAACGCAGCACATTGTCATTCAGAACATATGCGCTTTGCCCGGCAGTCCTTTCAATATAAGCCTGGACTTTTCCCGGATTTTTAAGTGTGACAAAGATGCTTAAGCTGGCCGTCTGACCTGTCGAGCCTGCCGTCAGACCTGCTGCTGTGTCTTCTGTCGTTATCAAGGTATAACCCGGCGCAGTAAATTCCTCGAAAGCCGGTCTTTCGCAGATGCCGACAACCGTATAGGTTCTTTCTTCCTGAGGCACAAAGGTTTCGTTTTCCTTCCCCGGCTCATTTCTGGCAGGAAAGGGATCATGCTGGCCGAGACGGCCTTCCCCAGCCATACGGCTTCCGATGGCAAGCGAAAGTGTGTCCCCCACTGCATAAGTAACGCCGCCGTTTGCCGCGACATGGGCCGGAACCAGAATCTCCCCGCTGTTCTCAGGCAGTCTGCCGGAGACTAACTCAATCGGAACCGTGTCAAAAGCCTCTTTGCTGAATCCCGCAATAAAGAGATAGGGCTTGTTGGGATTTTTCCCGCCTTTCAGCTCCGCATAGCCAATATTTTCGGATATCGCTGTGCCAGCCACACCGGCGTCCCGGGCCCGCGCCTCCCCGAATGAGGAATCGACATCCAAAAACTCGACGTGCCATCCGCCATATTTCACTGTTGCGCCCTTAATCATGTAGTTCAGCAAAGAAACGGAGAACGTCGTGACAGCCGTGATCATAGCCGCGGACAGAATTACCCCGATCACGGTGACAATTGTCCGCGTGCGGCTCTTTTTCATACTCTGCAGGGTGACCTTGTGAAAGATATTCATCATCACACCATCCTCTCATCCCGCACTACCTTACCATCCGAGATACCGATGATGCGGTCTGCCTGCAGGGCGATATTTTCATCGTGCGTGACGACGATGAGGGTCTGCCGGTATTTTTTGTTGCTTAATTTCAGCAGATTGATGATCTCATGGCCGTTGTGGCTGTCCAAACTGCCTGTCGGTTCGTCGGCCAGGCAGACAGACGGCGCATTCATCAGCGCGCGCCCAACGGAGACCCGCTGCTGCTGCCCCCCGGACAGCTGATTAGGCAAATGCGTTCTCCGGTCTTTCAGACCGAGCATTTCCAGCAATTCCTCCAGTCGTTCCTCGTTGACCTTCCTTTTGTCCATCAGGATGGGCAAGGTAATATTCTCCACCACATTCAGGGTGGGAATGAGGTTGTGAAACTGGTAGATCAGCCCCACCTGCCGCCTGCGGAAAATGGCCAGCTTTTCACTATTTCCCGCATACACATCCTGCCCGTCTAAATACACCTTTCCGCTGGTCGGCACGTCCACGCCGCCAATGATGTGGAGCAGTGTCGATTTGCCGGAGCCGGAGGGGCCGATGATCGCGGCAAACTCGCCCTTTTCGATTGTGAGTGAAACGTGGTCAAGGGCAGTAACCTGATTTTCACCCCTGCCGTAGACCTTGCATAGATTATCAATTTTTAAAAGCTCCATTATGTGAGCCTCCTTCCTCATGGTATACTCATATAATAGAGAATTCACCTTACATCTCTGTGACTTTTCAGTGAGAGATCCGTCACTTTGGAAAACGGATGGTAAATACCGCGCCTCCCTGCGGATGATTCTTTGCAGTAATCGTCCCTCCCTGCCGGATGATAATCATCCTGCAGAGAGCCAGCCCGATCCCATATCCCGCCCTGTTTGCGCTTTTTCCGCTGTAAAACCGTTCAAATATGTGAGGCAGAGCTTCTTTTTCAAATCCCGCGCCGCTGTCATGAATCGTAATTTCAGTGAACAGAACCGTATCCGTACAGACAATCGCAATCGTTCCGTGATCCCCCGCGCTTTCCATACAGTTTTTAAGGATGTTCTGTACTGCCTCCGCCAGCCAGCCCGGGTCGCCCTGAACGATTACGGGGAATGCCGTCTTTGCATCTGCATGCACCTCTCTCTGCACCACAATCCCATGCAGTTCCATAGGGATCAGCAGCGGCCGGAGAGCCGCGCTTATGAGGTCGTTTACGTCAACCGGCTCTCGTTGAAATACCACAACGCCCGCGTCCAGACGGGACAATTTAAGCAAAGACGTGATCAGCCAGTCCATGCGCACCAGCAGTTCCTCTGTTTCCCGAATAAAGGCCCTCCGTTCGTTTTCATCCGGATTTTTCTCCAGCAGGGAAAGCGTTAAGTTTGCAGACGTAAGAGGTGTGCGGAGCTGATGGGCGATATCGGCCAGCGAATCGGCAAGATGCATTTTTTCATTTTTCAGTGCCTCGTTCTGCTCCCGAATGCGCAGCAGCATTTTCGTTATTTCGCTGTGGAGAATAGACAGCTCGCCCTCTTCCAGTTCGTCGAGATCCAGACGGTCGGCATTGTGCAGCACGAGATCGATCTGATTGGAAAGCCGTGCGATACTCCTGTATCGGGCTTTCGTAAACAGGAAAAAGGCGATGCCGAAGACAGAAGTTGAAACGGCGGTAAGAATTCCGGCCGCCGTATTGATGGTAAATCCAAGTGCTACCGTGACGGCTGCCGTCAGGACGAACACCATGGCAAACTGCCGAAACTCCTTATTCCGAAACATTTCCGCCCCCCAATCGATACCCGGTTCCGCGGACAGTCAAAATAATCTGCGGATTTGCAGGATCATCCTCTATCTTCTCCCGCAGCCGCTTGATATACACAGTCAATGTATTATCATTGACAAATTCGCCCGCCGCATCCCACAATTCATCAAGCAGCCTGCTTCTCGTGATAATACTCCTGGGATTATTAACAAACACCAGCAGTAAACGGTACTCCAGCGCAGAGAGGAAAACCTCGCGGCCATATTTTTTCACAACGCCGCCCGCCATATCGACGGAAAGCCCGCAGATTTCAAATGCCGCCCCGCTGCGCCCATTTTTTCGCAGCGCTGTCCCGATCCGCGCGATCAGCTCCCGCGGGCGGAAAGGCTTGGTAATATAGTCGTCAGCCCCCATATTAAGCCCTGTGACAACACTCGTCTCATCGCCCGAGGCAGTCAGAAAGATCACTGGAATATCCTGGGTCTCCTTGATCTTAGTATATACCGTAAAACCATTTCCATCGGGCAGCGCAATATCAATCAGCGCCAGATCAAATTTATTGCCGTCTGCTGCGGCAAATGCTTCCTCCCGCGTGGGGGCGTGGGTGACCGTAAATCCCTCCGAGCGCAGCAGAAGCGTAAGGTTTTTCGCAATCTCCCTGTCATCCTCTACCAAAAATATCCGTGGCATTCGTCATTCCTCCAATCCTTCCATAGCTTCATCGGCCGGCACTAGATATCGATCCCTGCCTTGTGCGCCTGGCTTCCCAAGTCCTTCACCGCCAGCGTGTACCGTTTGCCGTCCTTGATAAAATGAGTCCCGCACTGCCTGAATTCAAAATGAATCCCGTTTTCCATACACTGCTGCCTCAGCCAGAGCACCCACTCATAATCCAGGGGCCGCGCATTCCGGTCGGATTCGCCGCCGGCCACCACCAGTTCAACCCCGGATAAATACGGACGTATATCGATCCTTTCAATCAGCGGCTGGCAGATGATATTTTTATGCCTGATCGCAAGACCGGAAAAGATGGAAAGCCGTTCATCGGCCCTGGCCTGATTTTCTACTGTACAGCAGACCGTCACATTGTCATATCCATTTTCCCAGTCGGGGGGAATACACTGCATAAACCGTTCAATACGTTTCGTCAGAAAGAGAAAATGCAGGTCCGTTCTCTGACGAATCATCTTCCAGCACTCTTCCCGCCACGCATCAGCCTCGTCAACCAGAAAATCGGACTGGAAGCAGAGATATACCACCTGGCCCGGCTTTATTTTGTATTCACCGTTCTTCTTTTTCTCGATGGGCGCAAAGAATTTATCCGTACGGATCACCTCGGCCGTATTGAGCCCTTTTCTAGTACTGCTTTGCATAAATAACTGAGTAATAGTGCCTGATATCTGCGTCAGGTGTGCGTCTGCGAAGCGACGGCGTAGTGGACCCTACGGCTAGCTTCGCAGGCGTGCTCCTGGCGTAGATAGCGGGTGCTATTACTTAGGAATTTATGCAAAGCAGTACTAGCATCGCCTTTGTGAATATAGCAGTATTTGCAGCCCTCGCTGTGCCGGTGGCACCCACGCCACGGATTCCAGACAGCCATCCTGGTTCCTCCTGTTCTTACTGAGAGTTTTCACTAAGTCATTTTAAATTATCAGAAGCTGCACTCATACAAAAACATTTCCGGGCAGTTATCTTCAGCTATCTCTTTTTCAAAGGAAGAATATACGAGAACCGTTGTAAATCCGATTTCTTTCAGAATCGACTCCATTTCTCCCAATTCATAGAGATGCGTCTGAAAATCCATCCGCTCCTCCTGCAATAATTCCGTACCGCAATATAATTCATAAAGTCCCGGTCCAAACTGTGTATGGCTTGTCTCATCGAAATAACTCTTTGTTTTAAGAACTAACTCGTAATTTTCTTTGGTTCTGACCGATATTGACTCTTTATACTCATCGGTATCGGGGCAGCGGTTTGCCGTCGTATCGACTGCGAAAACAAATTTTCCGCCTTTTTTTAACAGGGTCTTCATCTTGCTTAAAATGCTTTTACAGGACTCCATATCCGTAAACAGGGATACGGAACCTGATGAGATAAAAATGTAATCAAAGCTCTCCTGCGTCTGATATTTCTCTATATCGCTCTGTTCTACCATGGAATCCGGTGCTTTTTGCTTCAGTTTTTCAAGCATTTCCCTGGAATTATCGACACCTTTGATCTGATACCCTTTTTCCAGAAACGGGATCAGGAATCTCCCGCTTCCGCATAAGGGCTCTAAAATTGACATTTCTTTTTCGGCGTATGAAAGATAAAATTCCAACTCATCCTGCGGCGCCTTTTCATGCAAAATCTCGTACATTTCCGTACACAAACTGCCATAATAATTTTTCTTTAATTCCATATTTACTCCTTCGTCACACCAGTCAGATCAAGCAGCCTCTGAACCGCTTCCGGACTCTCTGCAAATGTCTCAATGGGTTCTCCCGCCCACTCAGAACAGGCCTCCCTGGTCATGGTCCCCTGTCTTACCTGGGGCCCGTCTTCCAGTTCGACCGTGTACGTCCAATTGACCTCTCCCAGATTTCCGGTCAGAGCCATCAGGACACAGGCGTATCCCTTCATTTGCTCTTCAAACACAGCCGAATTCGCCGCGCTGTTCTCAAAGTTCAATGTCCAGCCATACGGTTCCTCCGAAGTCTGAAGCTCATTTTTAAAGCTGCCAAGCGCCCTGCCGATTCCGAGCAGCTGTGCGACTTTGCCGTTGGCGGACATATCTCCCACATACGGATGCTTCGCGGCGAACAATTCATTTGCCTGCCTGCTTACAATGGTTCCGTCCTGCTTCACGGTCATTCCATTGATGGAAAGATCCGTTCCCACCTCCGTCAGATCAATGTTCAGGTTAAATACTCCACTCCTGTTCCAGACAGACGGCAGACACGCATAGATCACCATTTTTGTATTTCCATCATCCTCTCCAGCCAGTTTATACCTCCGGTACACAGAGGCGGAATCGTAAAAGACACCTCCGACCGCCAGCATGTGTTCGTTCACATTTGCATACGTCACCAGATAGGAATCCACCGGGTACCCGATGACAAACAGCTTTAAAAACAGGGCCAGCAGGACTACGGCAAATGCGGAGCCAATGCCTAAAAGTACTTTTCGCAGATTGCTCTTCCTGATTTTTTTCAAATAATCAATTTCCCGTTCATTTTCTTTTCGTTTTACATCCGTTTCACGTCCAAGGTCCTCTTTCATCCGCAGATACCGGCCGCGGCAGTCCTCACAGGTCTCCATATGCGCCTCGATCTGCCTGCTGCTCTCCTCGGACGTCAGCCCTTCCACATACAGCGGAAGAAGATCGCGGATCATTTCACAGGGTATGTTCTGTTTCATTTTCCTTCGCCTCCTTTACAATTCTTTCCTTTCCCCGATAGAAAGTCACTCTCGCCCAGTTCTCGCTCTTCCCCATGATCTCTCCGATCTGGCCAAAGGTCAGACTGCCGGTCAGGCGCAGATACATCACCTCCCGCATGGGGTCCTCCAGATGATGAAGCAGCTTCATGACCGAAAGCTGATCCCAGGAACAGAACACTTCCTCCTCCGCGGAAGGGACTGCAATCTCTTCCGCTTCCTCGAAATCGGCCCTGCCCTTCTGCTTCCGCAGATGATCGAACCATACGTTCCGCGCAATGCCGCAGAGCCAGGTAGATACACGGCTCTGCTCTTTGAATTTGTGGATGCTTTTCACCGCCTGATAGAATGTTTCCTGGGTCAGTTCCTCCGCCAGATCCGGGTTCTGTGTCTTCGTCAGGAGAAAGGCATATACTGTTTTGGCGTGTGATAAATAGATCTGTTCCATGGAATCCATATATGTGTTTCCTCCTCTCTGTTAATTAGTGTTGCAGAAACCCGATTCGTTACAGGCCGGTTACAATTTTTTTCATTTAGCTTCTATAAAACTTTTTCTTCGAACGTATCTGCTGTTTCCATTTACAGCAGTCGTTTAAATGCAGCATGGGGTCCCGTGTCGGCGGCATGAGCAAAAGCCCTGCCACGTCCTTCTTTTCCCAATAATCCAGAAGCCAGACCGAGTCCTCCTGTGCTGTGACGCCGCCTTCCTCCCGTATCCGTTTTAAGTCTTCTTTTCGGACCTCCCGCTTCATATCATCGGCCGTCAGTCCTTCCACGATCTGTCTCGTCCTTCTGCCGACCGCGCTCCTGTATTGCAGCAGTTCGGCGGGGCGCAGCGCCTTGCTGAGCTCCATGATCTGATCGTCACTCATCGCGTTGCCGGTATCTGCAACTGCTGTTCCCAGACGCCTGGCCCACTCCCGGTTCCATACCTGCTCCCCTCCGGAGACCAGAAGATTCATGGTCAAATCCTCCAGCCTGGCAATATGCCAGAGGGCCCAGGCGATCGTCTCATCCTTTGATGTCACCATCACCGCATACTCCGGGTCCTCCAGGTCTCCGGTCAGCCGGTCCAGCTCATTCTCCTCGCCACCCGACACCTCCGAAAGATGCAGGGCGCCATGAAGCTCTGAAAACAGACGCCTGGCATCCTCCAGACGATCCGCCTTCCGTATCATCGTTCCCAGTTCCTTATGCATTTCCCCCAGTCCTGCTCCAAAATATTTCATAGCTTCTCCCCATGTTCTTTGCTTTATGTTATGGCTGCTGGAACTCCTGCATTGCCAGAAGGATATTGCGGACAAAAGGCGGAACTACCTCCCGCACCGTATCATAGTCATGATTCAGGCACCATTTTAAGGACGACATGGTCAGGGCCGCGTAGGTTCCGGACAAATAATCCATCTGGCTGGCGTTGCCGATAAAGCCTGAACTGTAGGCAGCAATAAACCGGTGCTTTAAATAATCCGCCATCTCGTTCTCCAGCTGAACCTCATCCGTATGTATTTTCCACAGATTCAGAAATGCCTCCCTTTTATTATACAGCACCTCGTAAATCACATCGATAGTCTCATATACTTCCCTGTTCTGCGATGCCAGGAAACGATTTTCCAGCATATCCTGAAACTCCTGAAACATCCGGTCCGACAGCAGTCTGGCCAGATCGTATTTGTCCGAATAGTGTTTGTAAAAGGTGGATCGGTTGATCAGCGCCTCATCCAGTATATTCTGCACCGTGATCTCGGAAAAGGACTTCTTTTCCAGCAGCCGCAGAAATGACTCTTCTATATTCTTCTTCGTTTTAATCACACGCAAATCCTGCTGATTCATGCCATTTCCTCCTCGCTATGAGCACTTAGCGGGCGTCTTTTGACCGCTTACGTGCGATGCATGTCATCTCCACTTGGTGAGGTCCCTCACGAACCTAGTGGAGTGGCTCGCTATGAGCACTTGGCGGGCGTCTTTTGGCCGCTTACGTGCGATGCATGTCATCTCCACTTGGTGAGGTCTCTCACGAACCTAGTGGAGTGGCTCGCTATGAGCACTTAGCGGGCGTCTTTTGACCGCTTACGTGCAAGAATAGCAGCCTGATACGAGCAGAATAGCACATTCTATATGGATAAGCAACTAATTGTCGCATTTTATTGCTTATCCAATCAGTTCCGTTCCATCTGGTGATTGAAACTTTTTTCCGGACTCCTTACAATCGGAGGGAAAGGAGATGATGATTTATGAAAGCAATTGTATGGCTGCTGCCGCTCCTGTTTATCCTCCACGATATGGAAGAGATCATTCTCGCCATCCCATGGAAAAACAGTGAGGCTCCCAAAAAACGATTTATTCGGGTACGCTTCGTCCCATTCGGCACATTTTTCAATACGGAAAGCTTCTCGATCGCTGTCTGCGAGGAGCTGCTGCTTCTGACCCTTGTATCGGCGTTCGGTTACTTTACGGGACACTATGAATTGTGGCTCGGCTTCCTGGCCGCCAATATCCTGCACCTCATTCTCATACACCTCATTGGAACGGCTCTTGTATACAGAAGTTACGTTCCGGGTGCCATTACCGCGCTGCTCACAATGATTCCCTGCTGTCTGATCTTTCTGGATGCCCTGCATCTGCTTCAATATCCAGTCTGGAAACTGATTCTGTCCGTGGCCGCCGGAACCGTAGTGGCTGCAGTCAATATGAAACTGCTTCATCGATGCGGGGAGGTGTTTACAAACTATGTTTCTTCATTTTTCCAATGATGAGCAGATGAATTTTCAGATCAACCGCGCGCTGATGTCCGTCCTCTCCGAGCCTGCACTGCCGCCACAGACAGACGAAAACGCCCGGACGCTGGCCGATCAAAACGCCCGGACACTGGCAGAGATAACGGCAGCCGCTTCCAAAATCACCGATATGGCAAGCTGGTCGGCCACCTGGTGGGCCGCAGCTGAAAAAGCCCGCACGGAGCAGCGTTTCAAACATGCAGCCGCTTATTACCGCATGGCAGAATTTTACCTCCCCGATACATCAGTCCGAAAAGAAGAGTGTTACAGGCTTTTCCGGGAGTGCTTTGACCTGGCATATAGGGAAGATTCCATGGAGAGGTTCGAAGTTCCCTATCAGAATACATATTTGCCTGCAATCCGCTTAAAAGCCAGACCGGGAAGTGCCCCTCATCTCTGTTCGTCAGACATTGTAAGTCCTCCTAACCTCCGTTCGGCAGAAAATGAGCGGGGTGTTATCCTGATTCACGGCGGCTACGATTCCTTTATGGAAGAATTCTATCCGCTCCTAAAAGAATATCCGGATAAGGGCTATACCATCTTATTATTTGAAGGGCCGGGTCAGGGACAGGCGAGAAAAAATGGCCTCGTCTTTACTTACGAGTGGGAAAAACCGGTAAAGGCCATTCTCGATTACTTTCATCTCAGCAGTGTCACAATTCTGGGAATATCCTGGGGCGGCTATCTGGCGCCGCGGGCGGCGGCATTTGACAAAAGAATTCATTACGTAATCTGCTGTGACATCTTTTACTGGGGGCTCGATCTTATTTTAAGCCGTCTCTCACCGTTAAAAGGAACTGTTCTCCGGCTGCTTTTATTAACCGGGAGGAGAGAGCTTATCAATTCCCTGATACGGCGGAAAATGGAGTCTGACCTGGACTTAAACTGGAAAATAACGCATGGAATGTATATTACCGGTACCACAGCGCCTTATGATTTTCTGAAAAATATAGAATGCCACAGGCTTACAGACTGTATCAGTCTGGTTACCCAGGATGTCCTTCTTCTTGCCGGAGCATGCGACCAGTATGTGCCGGTTAAGAGAATGCGGCAGATCGAGCGAAAATTGACCCACGCCTCCTCTGTCACCAGCCGGATATTTACGGCTTCGGAAGGCGGAGAACAGCACTGCCAGGTCGGCGGCTTTAATCTGGCACGTACAGAAATAGAAACGTTTCTTTCTTCCACGGTTACTTGAAATGCTGAGTATCCCGTAAATCTACCCCCCACAAAACCATAAGACGGAGAAACAGAATTTCCTGCTTCTCCGTCTTACTCTCTCATAAAAACTTCCTGTTATCTTTCGATCATCAGAGCAGTTCCACTTCCCGCCTGATCTTCTTCGCGGCCACCATCAGCCTTTTTCTGTATATCTCCAGTTTTTCCGGCGACATCAAATCGATAGGACCGGAGATACCGATTCCGTAGCGGACACTGTTTAAGTAGCCGAATACGGGAACGGCAATACAACGGACACCGATAAACATCTCCTCGTCATCCACTGCATACCCCTGGCTCCGGATCTTCTCAAATTCCTCCAGAAGCTTCGCTTTCTCTGTGATCGTATGGACTGTGTAGCTGGTAAACTCATAATCCTCCAGAATCTCCTCCATCCGCTCCGGTGTGCGGTAGGCGAAAATGCATTTTCCCACAGATGAGGAATGGATCGGCTCGATCAGCCCTACCATAGCCGACATGGAGTAAGGCAGGTCGCTGACCACCTGGTCAATCACATAGACCATCCCCTTATTATAGGCGCATAAATGAACGCTCTGCCCCAGTTCCCGGCTGACTTCCAGCAGAACCGGCCGCGCGATATCGATGATCTGCAGTCTGCTGCGGAACCGTTCGGCCAGATGCAGCACCCGGAATCCAAGCTTGTATTTCCTCGTTTTTTTATCCAGCTGAACCATGTCGTGCTGGCGCAGCGTTTCCATGATCCTGGAAGCCGTGCTCTTATCCACCCCCAGCTCCTTAGCCAGTTCCGTAACCGACACCAGATCATGCTTTGCCAGAATGTTTAACGCATCCAGCCCACGGTCCAATGACTGTAATACCATCCCCTTCGCCCTCCTTTATCCAGTACTGCGTTCATAATGCAAAGCTGTACTCGCGTGTGATTAAAAATTAATACCAGTATACCACACCACTCCAGCATTTTTCCAGTCTGTAACCGTTTTTCAGCCGTAGTCTTAACTTCGTCCGGACCGCTTTCTGTCGATTAGTACCGCGACGACGATGATCGATCCTTTCACCACCTGTTTATAGAACGCCTCAACGCCCAGCAAATCCATACCGTTGTTGATCACACCGATAATCAGCGCGCCCAAAACCATATCAAATACCTTGCCGATGCCGCCTGTGAAGCTGACACCGCCGATGATACAGCCTGCGATGGCGTCCAGTTCATAGCCCACCCCCAGGTTGGGGGAAGCCGATTTCAGCCTGGAGGCCATGAGCGTACTGGCCAGTCCCAGCAGCGCGCCCTCTATTAAATACGCCTGGATCTTGATCTTATCCACATTAATGCCGGCCACTCGGGCGGCGTCCTCATTGCCGCCTACCGCATAAACATAGCGGCCTATGGGACGTTTCTTCATGACGAAATTCATCACGATGACCACAATAACAAACACGATGACTGACCACGGCAGAACACCTCCGATGGAGGTAGAACCCAGATAGTTGAAGGAATCCGAAAAACTGCCGATAGGCATTCCATGAGCCAGAATAAGTGCAAGGCCCCTGGCGATGGATTGGGTGCCCATGGTAACGATAAATGCCGGGATTTTGCCCTTTGCCACGATGATTCCGTTAAACGCGCCGAACAGAACGCCGGTGGCGATTCCTACCGCATATCCGACAAAAGCCGGAAGTCCGTATCCCGCCACACTGCTCGATACCATGATTCCCGCCGTCACGCCGGACAGCGCGAACATAGAGCCGATCGACAAGTCGATGCAGTTCATGATAATCAGCACACCTACGCCGATGGTGGCGATGCCGATACAGGAAATCTGCTTCAGTATATTAATCATATTGCTGGCGCTTAAGAAATTCGGAGCAAATATGGATAAATACAAAAATATTATGACAAACCCAATGACGATACCATGATTATTGACAAACTCTTTTACACTCTGTTTTTCAGCTGTTTTCTCTGCCATGTTCTTCTCCCCCAATCTCCTTCTTGACCGCGTACTTCATCACTATACTCGGATCGGCCTCGTCCCTGTTTAAGATTCCGGTCACATGCCCCTCATTCAGCACCAGAATCCGGTCACTGATCCCCAGCACCTCCGGCAGCTCCGAGGAAACCATAATGATGGACTTCCCTTCGCAGGCCAGCGTGGACATCAGCCGGTGAATGTCAGACTTCGTCTTAATGTCGATTCCTCTCGTCGGCTCATCCAGGATAATAATATCCGGATCCGCGTTCAGCACGCGTGCCACGACCACCTTCTGCTGATTTCCCCCGGAAAGATTCGCGCAGAGCTGGTCATCGCCGCTTCTCTTGATCTCCAGTTTATCCCCGAATTCCTTGCAGTACTTTGTCTCTAAAGACTTGTTAAGCGCCCCGTTTTTCAGACACTTGCGCAGTGCCGACATGAGGAGATTGTCTCTGATCCCCAGCTTCAGCACCAGACCGTTTTTCTTTCTATCTTCAGGAACCATGATAATCCCCCGCCGGATGGCGTCCTCCGGGATTCGGTTCACAATTTTTTCTCCGTTTAAATAGATTTCTCCGCTGTCCGGCCTCCGGACACCCATGATCGTCTCTACGACCTCCGTTCTTCCGGCGCCCATGAGCCCTGCCAGTCCCAGGATTTCTCCCTTTCTCAGAGTAAAGCTCACATTTTCAAATTCCTTCGCCCTGGTTAAATTCTTCACTTCCAGAACGACGTCCCCGATCTTCGCCTGCTGCTTCGGATACATTTCGGAAATCTCACGGTCCACCATATATTTGATCATCTCGGCTTCCGTAATATCCTTCACCAGACCGGTATGGATAAAGCGTCCGTCTCTCAGAATCGTCACACGGTTGCAGACCCCGTATACCTCTTCCAGCTTATGGGAGATAAATACGATCGCCTTTCCCTGGTCGCATAACCGTCTCACCGTCTTCAGCAGATATTCAATCTCCGTCTGGCTCAGCGCCGAAGTCGGCTCGTCCATGATGATGACATCCGCATCGTAGGAAATTGCCTTTACAATCTCCACCAGCTGAAACTTTGCCACCGTTAAATCCGCCATCCTCGCTTTCGGGTCTAAGTCTACTCCCAGCCCCTCCAGCAGGCGCTTGGAATCCTCGTACATTTTCTGATAGTCCACACAGCCTGTCCTGGTCATCGGCTCCCGGCCCAGATAGATGTTTTCCATTACCATCATGTACTTTACCTGGTTGAATTCCTGAAATATCATACTGATTCCGGCCTTCTTCGTGTCCATGACCGATTTAAAATGCACCTGTTTCCCCTTGTAGTAAATTTCCCCTTTTGTCGGCACATAGAGCCCAACCAGAATCTTCATCAGTGTGGATTTTCCGGCACCGTTTTCCCCCATCAGCGCATGCACCTCACCCCGTCTTAAGGTGATGGACACATCATCAAGTGCGTGCACGCCCTGGAAACGCATGTCTATATTTTTCATTTCCACTATGATTTCATGATTCTTCTCTTCCGTCTGATTAGCCATGCTGCCCCCTCCTTGTTTAAATGGGGAGCCTGCGCGCACCCCCGCGCAGCGCTCCCCGCATATACCTCGCCGTTTCTGCTGATTAGAAATATTTCTTCGCCAGCTCGTCACGTTCAGCCGCTTTCTTCTCGTACTCTTCGATATTATCCTTCGTACAAACCTCGTAAGGAATAATATAATCGGATATTTCCTCGCCCTGGGCCGCTAAAATGGCAAGGCGCAGCGCATTTTCTCCCTGTGCCAGACCATCCTGCCAGATGGAACAGTCCACTTTTCCGTCCTTGATTGCTTTTAAGATCACCGGATCACAGTCCATTCCCGCCAGCTTGATTTCCCCCATCTTGCCCGCGTTTTCAACAGCTGTAATGACACCGGTAAGCTGACAGTCTGCCATACACAGGATGGCGTCTACGTCCTTTCCTGCCTGCAGCCAGTTCTCCACAAGTCTCATGGATTCCTCCGGAGACCAGTTTCCCGTATCGTGTACGACCAGCTCCACACCCGGATTCTTGGCCAGCACCGCCTCATACCCCTGTGCCCTTAACACCTGTGCGGAATGCCCCAGAACCGCATCCACGTAAGCCAGCTTCGCATCGGGACCGCATACGGAGATGATTCTCTCCATCTGGAGTTCACCGGCCTGCTCGTCGTCACAGCCCACATGGGCCGTGTTTCTCGTGCTGTCCGTGACGGTGTTTAACGTGATGATCGGAACGCCTGCATCCGCCGCCAGATCCACGGCTGCCGCACACTGAGTCTTGTCTACCGGCTGAATAATGATGGCGTCTACTTTTTTACTCACAAAGGTTTCCACCTGGCTGAACTGCTTCGCCGGATCGTCATCTGCAAATACCACTTCCATGTCGATATCCTGTGCCTTCGTCGCCTGATACTCATACATGGCCGATGTAAAATACTGAACAAACCCGCTCTGATTTCCCTGCATGGAAATGCCGATCTTTATCTTCTCTCCTGTCTCTTTATTCTCCGCAGCGGCCGGTTCGGCAGCCGCCTCTTTGGCCGCCTCCGTCGTCTTCGGAGCTTCCGCCGTTCCCGCCGGAGCCTGTTTCTGTCCGCATCCCGCCATCGATACCACACATGCTGCTGCCAAGATAACCGTAACCATACGTCCTAACTTCATATCTTCTCCTCCTTGTTATGAGCACTCAGCGTCTGTCTCTCAGACGCTTACATGCGACTTTTGAATATTTCCACGCTCTGCCTGACCCCTTCAGCCAGAGGCGTCACCGGCACTTCCCCTATCAGCCGGTCCAGTTCATTTCCGCTGATATTCTTTGGAAATGGCAGCGGTTCGTCTTTAAATGTAATCAGCCCCTTCGCCTGAGGACACGCCTCCTCGATGGCCTTCACCACTTCCGTCATATTTACGGAATTTCCGGCGAAATTAAAGCAGTGAGCCCCCTCGTACTCTGCCTCTGCCGCCATGATAAATGCCTTCGCCACATCGTCCACATACTGGAAATCGAAATCCCCTCCGTACGAAATCTCGTATGCTTCTCCCTTGACGGCGGCCTTCATGGCGGTCGTCGGGGTAGACGTCATCCCCTGGTCTCTCAGTGGTCCATAGGCCACGTAAGGTCTTAAACCGATACTGGAAATGCACTCCTTTTCGTAGTAAATCCTGGCGCTCCACTCATTGGCCTGCTTGTACACACCGTAGTGGGCGTGAGGATGGAACGGCGAACTGTTGTCGTAGACACCGCCCTCATACTCTTCCGTCAGGCCGTAAACCGCCGTGCTGCTGGCGTACACCAGCTTCTTTAATCCGCAGGCCTTTACCGCCTCGAACATATTGACGGTGCCTTCCACGTTTACCCTGGCGCCCAGAACCGGGTCCGCCTGGCAGAACGGCATCTGCATCGCAGCCATGTGAATGACCGTGTCGATCTCATCGTCCTTCAGAGTATGAAGAAGCAGCTGGTAATCGGTAATATCTCCCTTTACCACATGGATCTTCCCGATTTCCTCCTTTTCCATAATCAGCTCCAGCACAGACAGCTTCTCCGGGCTGCGCACCAGCGCATAAACCTCCCGGCCTGATTCAATCAGATTTTTCACCACCCAGCCGCCGATACAGCCGGTGGCGCCTGTAATAAAATAACGTTTTCCCATGTAAGCTCCTCCTATTTTGCCGCCCAGCCGCAGTCTACCAGTAAGTCAGATCCCGTAATGAAGGACGCCCCGTCGCTGGCCAGAAAATAGATGGCTTCAGCGATCTCGGATGGCTCCGCCCAGCGTTTAAAGGCCTGCTCCGCTTCCCTTACCTTCTTTACATCTTCAAACGGAAGTCCGGTGCGGGTCGCCTCCAGCTGTATATCCGAACGCAGCATGGGAGTATCCACAGATCCCGGGCTCACGGAGTTAACTCTGATGTTGTAATCCGCCACCTCCCAGGCAACCGCCCTCGTAAACGCGATGACCGCCCCCTTGGTCGCCCCGTAAATGGCATGTTCCGTCTGACCCACGTGGCCGGATATGGACCCCAGATTGACGATGGCCCCCTCCTTTTGCTGTTTCATCATCGGAAGCACCAGCTTCGTCAGGACAAAGGTTCCGCCGATATTGACCTTGGCCACACGCTCGAATTCCTCGAATTTCGTGTCCTCCAAAGGCTTTACGACCACAATTCCCGCATTATTGTTGAGCACGTCGATTCTGCCATAGACTTCGATCACAGTATTGATGAAATTCTCCATGGTCGTCTCATCCTGGACATCGCCCACGCAGGAGAGGAATTCTCCCCCCATTTCAGTCACCATTTCTTCCGTCCTGCTGAGCGCCGGACTGATGTCGATCATAGCAACCGCATACCCTTCCCTGGCAAATTTTAAAGCCGATGCCTGACCGATTCCATTGGCCGCGCCCGTTACAACCGCAACTTTCTTCCCCATAGTCTTATCCTTCCCTTTTCCTTTATAATCCCAGCATCTCCCGGGCCTGGGCCGCCGTTGCCACTTCCCGCCCCAGACTCCTGGAAACGTCTGCAATCTCCTGTACCAGCTCATGGGTCGTGCAAACCTTTCCCTGCTGGTTAAACGGATAATCCTCGGTTCCCACGCGCACATGGTCTCCATTTAAGATTGCCGCCGCAAGTATATCCATCTGCTCCTCACACATAATCGTTACGGTGCAGGCGCAGTTTTCAGGCATCAGCCTGCGTCTGTACAAATACTCTTCCACGGTGGCCGGTGACCATGTGCCGCCCGGCCATCCGAAGAACAGTGTCGTAATGTATGGAGCGTCTAAAAGACCTTTCTCTATCAGCTGGTTCAAATTCCAGATGGAGCCTGTATGCCAGATTTCAAATTCGGGTTTTACACCGTACTTCCTGCAGGCCGCCGCGTATTCTTCCAGCTCTGATAACGGGTGAAGCACATCACAGTTCACCTCTTTAAATGCCTCCGCATGATGGTTGGCAATGATTGAAACCATGTCATACTTCAGCTCAAACAGCTCGATTCTCTCCTGAAGCGGAATGCTTGACATGCCGCCCTGGAGGATAATATCAGAGCGTTTCTTTACCTCGTCATAAACTTCCTTCCACTGCCCCTCGGCATGGGTATGCAGTACAGCGGCTCCGGCTTCCCGGCAGAGTGCCGCTTCCTCTCCGATTTCCACAGCGTTTCCCGGATATGCCACCTCCGGATGCAGCCAGCAGATGTTTGGTGTCGCTACGATCACCAATGGTTTTTCCTTCCTCATGTTCGTATCCCCTCTCATTTTTCTATAATTTGTTTTGGAATGGTCGTGACCTTCTTACAGCCATCCCCTGTCACCACATACGTATCTTCCACGCCGATCAGGGCGCCCCCGAATTCCTCCCATGCCTCGATCTCGAACACCATGTTCTCTTCAAACGGGCCGTCTATATTACCCAGGGTTCCCAGGATATGTACGTCCTCGCACTCCATGCCCATGCTGTGTCCGATGGAAAATGCCAGGCTGTTCGGATACTTGTTCTGATACCATGCTTTGGCTTCCTCTCCCAGCTCCTTCATATTAGTTCCCGGCTTCACCCGCTCCTCAATATAATGCTGGAATTCCAGCAGCGCGTCGATATGGGCCTTTGCCGCTTCCGGGGTCTTTCCGATGATCACATGGCAGTTGATATCCGCCACATACCCTTTGTAGCTGGCGCCGAAGTCGAGGCGGATGATCTCTCCCGCCTGAACCTCCCGGCCGGTTCCCGGCGCCTCCGGATCGGAATCCCCGATGGTCATGGTCAGATGATCCCAGTCGGAGGCGCCCGCATCCAGCATGGCCTTCTTGCCGATTGCAAGGAGCTCGTTGTCCGTCACGCCCACGGCACAGGCGTCGATGCACGCCCTCAGCGCCGTCTCCGTGATCTCGGTAGCCTTTAGGATGTATTCCATCTCCTTCTCTGATTTGACCAGTCTCATGTCGCGGAATGCCTGATCGGCCTCCACCACTTCTATGGCAAGCTTCGGATCGTTCAGCACATCCATCACGTATTTGGGAGCGGTGGATTCCACACCCACCCGTTTCCCTTCCATTCCCCACTGTTTCAGCTTCCATTTGAGGGCCTTCTGTACATCGCGGGGACTCTCGATTCCCACACTGTCCGCGGCCCAGCACATGGTCTCCGCGCTCTTAAAGACGTTCCAGTGAAATACGGTGTTCTCTCCCGCTTTTCGTATCAGCCCCATATAGGGATACTGGTTGGCCAGGGAAGCCAGGATCGGATTCGCCGCACTGTGAAGCACCGGCAGCCCCGTCGTGTAGTATACATGGATAGGTGAGGTGGCCAGCAGCAAATCCAGTCCGTATTTCTTCATCACTCCCGCAGCCTTTTTCTTATCGTAACCAATGGGATCCGCCATCTTAATCTCCTTTAAATTCTTATTGATCGGAATAGAAGGCGCCAGCTTTTCCAGTATTTCATGGGTTCTGCCTTCCTCGCCCATCTTCCGTACCTCCTCACAGCGCACCGGCCGTTTTTCAATATGTGAAAGGTAACCGGTCAGAATCGCCTCAATGGCATGCATGGCCTGGTACGGCGTGAACTCCGGAACCGTATGATCCAGAATGCACCGAGCGAAATGCTCGTCCTCCCTCTTCACCGAGATGGGATAGTACTTCGGAAACGGCGCGTGCTCGCACTCCGGTTCATACCATTTCTGGCGCATCCGTTCGTCCTTTGACGTCATGGAGTAGACTCGTACCGGCTTTTCCCACGCATGGTTCTCAAAGATCGTTCCCTCTGTTCCGTAGACCTCCAGGCTGTTAAATGGTGGTGTCATCTGTGTAAAGCTGACCATAACGTCTGCAATGGCTCCGTTTTCATATCTGGCGATGGCCGCCGCGTTGTCCTCGGCCTTCTCCGGCAGATTAATCATCTGCTTTGCCAGCACCGCGGTCACTTCCTCGCAGCGGCTTCCCATAATATATTCGATAGTGGCAAATTTGTGGGCCGCCATGTCCATGAGGGACCCGCCTCCTGCCTTGATGGGGTCTCCCTTCCAGAAGCCGCTCTGGCTTAAGCCGGGAATTTCATTGACTCCCTCATAAGCCCGGATCATCGTCACCCTGCCGATGGCGCCCTGTTCAATCAAGTCGTGCACACAGTTGTGTGCCGGAAGGAAACGGTGATTCTCCGCAATCATAAAGAGCACATGGTTCTCCTCGCAGGCGTCTATCATACGTTTACACCCTTCCAGCGTGGTACCCATGGGCTTTTCACACAGCACATGTTTTCCTTTTTCAGCACACTGCACGACAATGTTGTCGTGATAAACGTGGGGCACCATGACCAGCACCGCGTCAATGTCGCTGTCCAGCATGTCGTCCAGATTCTCATAGGCTGTCATCGGGTTGTTTTTATATTTCTGAGCCATTCTCTTTGCATTTTCATAGTTGATATCATAGATGGCCGTATATTCCAGAATCTCTGAACCTCGTATGCCGTTTGCATGGAAGTAAAATGCGCCTCCGCCTCCGACTACTCCAAATTTTATCTTTCTCAAGCCCCATACCTCCTTGCTGAATCTGTTATTTCATCCAATACATTTTCCAGAATGCTGATAAACCGGATTGCGCCGTCCTTGTATCCGATGTAGTCCACGTCCCCGTTCATGTGGGCTACCGCCGAATATACCCGGCCGTTTATGATATCCAGTGCAACTGCCTTGTGAATCCGGAATGTCACGTCCGGAAGAGATATGGTGCCCTTCACAGTCCTGCAGCTTCCGTTCTCAAAGACAATCGCGTAGGAATACTCATCAAATACAAACTGGAAGCTCTCACTATATCCTTTCAGTGTAAAGGTAAGAATGTCATCCGAGTTGCACACCTGTTCAAACAGAACAAATATATTGTCGAAATCCGCTTCGTTCAGTCTGTCCTCCAGAATCTTCGTTCCTGTTTCAAACATCAAATCTTCATCCATCGCATTTCCCTCCTTTTTGTTGTTCGCGTTTTTGCTTTTTATCCCCTTGCAAGTTTACTATAACAATCTTTTTTGCCCATTTCAATTCTCAACCTTGAACTTGTTTCACTATATGCAACAACTGATTACTTTCTCATGAACCGAAAGGGGGTTTGTCTTTCAGCCATCCTCTGCAAAGCGTCTAAATGACGGATCCCAGTCAATAAAATCAGTGTTTTTTTATCTATTTCCGACAATCAATATTTTTTTACTGGTAAAACGCACAATTTTATCTTTGAATTCTCCTGAAGTTTGTGAACACTTTTGTAGGGGTTATGGTGTATATTAATAATTGTAAACCCCCCCAATACATTATATAGTTTTTGCTACACCCCATAAGAAACGAAATACC